>Ga0209700_105251_pt1 | contig 22072 bp, 10 predicted proteins | sample SiratroredBW_FD_187528 | JGI IMG/M metagenome (GOLD analysis project Ga0209700, IMG submission 187528) | Root nodule microbial communities of legume samples collected from California, USA - Siratro red BW (SPAdes) (version 2) | ecosystem: Host-associated > Plants > Roots > Nodule | place: USA... | reverse complement strand
TATATATATATATATATATATATATATATATATATATATAATCTCCTTTCATCCCTAATTAAAATAAAATTTATAAAATAAACTTATTGACACAAGTGAAATAAAAATGCAATATTTTTTTTTTTAAGTTTTATAACAGTAATAATAATAATAGTAATAAATAATAACAACACTGTACACTTACTGTCTGGCTTTTGTTTTTTCATAGGACGATGATATGCAATGCATGGACACATGTCCAATATTATATGTCAAGTGTATATTATAAATAGTTATACATTTTTTAACATATTAAATGAATTTATATGAATTGAGAAAAATCTTTCCTAGAACTTTCTAAACAGTCAAATTTAACTTATTTTATAAAATTCACTTTTATTTTGTTAATGATAAAGATATGTTTAAAAGTATTTAAAGTATGCGTTACATTAACCCCTCCTGGACTTAAATTATGTGCCCCCATATCTGTAACACTTACAGGCTAAAGTCCACATGAAAAGAGCAATACATTGAATCTGACCTTGTCACCATACTTTCTTTTCAAATGTGTAATCATGTGTAGTATTGTCACAGTCACAAATGATGTCTTTAATTTGATAAAAAAAAATCGAGTAAATTAATTTGTAAAAAATAAAACTTTTATTTTTATTCTGTTGAAGGAAAATTAAAATATTCATTTTTGGGTAGAAAAATCCATAAATTTTGGTACAGAGATAAATCATACTTAACTAGTACTGTTGAAGCGATAACATGAAGTTATGCAGAAAGAAAGTAACAGGATTGCACAAGAACAACAAGTGGGTTGTGAGTTGCAGAACCTGGTGTGGCTTGTGATAAACTAAGAACAGTGAATTCACGACTTTGCAGATTGGGTTGAAGAGAAAAGCGCAGCAGTGAACGTTGGAAGCGGAGGGGTAAACGTGCGTGCCGGAAAAGGAGGTGGCACCAACGTGAACGTTGGTGGTGGAAAAGGTGGAGGGGTAAACGTGCGTGCAGGAAAAGGAGGTGGCACCAACGTCAACGTCGGTGGTGGAAAAGGTGGAGGAGTTTCAGTGAACACAGGCCACAAGGGAAAGCCAGTGCATGTTTCAGTTGGACCAAAATCACCATTTCTATACAACTACGCTGCATCAGCGACCCAACTACACGATGACACCAAAACCACACTCTTCTTCTTGGAAAAGGACTTGCATGCCGGAACAAAGATGGACGTGCACTTCACTACAACTTCCAACCAAGCCACCTTCTTGCCACGCGAAGCTGCAGATTCAATACCCTTTTCATCCGACAAGGTGGACGAGGTCTTCACCAAGTTTTCCATCAAACCAGGCTCAGAGGAAGCTCTTACCATGAAGAACACTCTCAGTGAATGTGAAGATACTGGTATCAAGGGTGAGGAAAAGTACTGTGCCACTTCACTTGAGTCCATGGTTGATTTCAGCACTTCCAAGCTTGGGAAGAACGTGGAGGTTGTGTCCACGGAAGTGGACAAAGAAACGGGGTTGCAGCAATACACCGTGGCACCGGGAGTGAAGAAGATATCAGGGGATAAGGCTGTTGTGTGCCACAAGCAGAACTACCCTTATGCTGTTTTCTACTGCCACAAAACTGAGACCACTAGAACTTACTCTGTGCCTTTGGAGGGTGCTAACGGGATCAGAGTTAAGGCTGTGGCTGTGTGCCACACTGACACCTCGCAATGGAACCCTAAACATTTGGCCTTCCAAGTGCTGAAGGTTAAGCCAGGAACTGTTCCTGTCTGCCACTTCCTTCCTCAGGATCATGTTATTTGGGTTCAGAAGTAGGTTTTCGTTGTCATCTACCATAATAACTAGTTTCAGTAGCATCAGCTACTTGCTGGATGCATGTATTGTACTATTTAGTTCTCTTCATATGTATGATTTTCTCTCGTTTGTTTAGATACTTTAAGTGGCTTCCTATGTATAACTATGATGATGCATTGTGTGTTTCTGAATAGTACATTTATAAATGCATTCTCCTGTATTGTTATTCTCTGGTTGATACTAATCATAAGATAGATAATCATCTATATAATATTTACATTATACTTTAAAATTTTTCTAAAATAAAATTTTCTCTTTATAACATATTATAATATATATAAGGAAGAAAAATTATCAACAAAAAAATATATATATATATATATATATATATATATATATATATATATATATATATATATATATATGCTGAGTTTAAAGAAAATGGAGTTATTGAATTAGGTAAAATGTTATAATAATGTGATTTAAGGGAAGGTTAGCCATTAAAGTTATATTTATTGCCATTTTAAAACTAGTCATCAATTGTAGTATATGGCTGATTCACACTGCATTTTTCACGTAAACCCATATTTAACCGTGGTTAGGGTTTTGGTGGCAAAATGAGGGAAATAAATGTTACAAACTGACATAAAATAAAAAATGGTTTCTTTCAATAAAAAAAATTCTTACTAGCATTTTACGAAAAAAGGTAAAAATATGTCACATTGTTTCAAGAAAAAGGGAAATTAATAAGAGTATGTGAGGAATTTAAAAATAAAGACATACCTTTGAAATTTGAAGAGGTTTCTAGGTGGATTTGCTAAAAAAATTACTTTTTTATACAGTAGTCATAAAACATAGTATTGTAGGCTTTGAAAAATCTCACAAAAAAAAAAAAAAAAAAAAAAAAAAAAAACTATATGTAGCCACTAAAAGGAAACACGAAAAACCGGTAAAGAAATTACCTGTTTGTAGGTTTTGGAAAATCTCAAAGAGTGATATGGTAACTTCAAACTTAGAATACAAAGAGGATTGGAAATGTTTGTAGCCCATGGTATACACTCTAGGAAGTAATTTCGTTTGGTCAGTAATTCAACTTTAATAGCTAAAAGTTCAAAATATAAAAAAATTGGAGCAGTTAAAATATGACAAAAATTATATTATTTTTATCGGTTTATTATAACCAATAAAAACAAACCGCTAATAGAAATTATTATTTTCTCACTAGATTAACTCATTTATAAATGATTTGTTCAAACAAAAAATATATATAATTTTTAAAATATAAATAAAAGTACTAACAAAATAATTATTTTTTAAAAATCTAAAATTATAATTGAATGAAAATATAATTTTCACGTAAACACTGATTTTGTTTTTAAAATTTTTAAACCCATAAAACTTCTATAATCATCTCATCTTACATTTAAAAACTAGTTTATCACCTAACGAATCAAATATTTTAAATATTGTTGTTATAGCAGGTTTAGCCTGCATTGTCAGTGATTAATATTTGGTGAGACTACATGTAAAATGACTTAAATAAAAGTATTTTTTTTTTTTAACTTGAACCGTATGATCCGATATCTATATGGGCCAAAGTGAGCCTGATCCAAAAGCTAAAAGGTTAGTATTCTTTTATGTTATATTTTTTCATATTTTACTTACAAATATTATCAATTAATAAAATTATTGTAAGTAATATTTAAAATAAAATATATAATGTTGTTGTATAATAAATATTGTTATATATTAAATTTTATACTTTTAAATAATGATGTATCATATTTTTTATACATAAATATGTAATTTTTTTAATTTTCAATTAGAGCAAAAATTAACTTATTAGTTTGTGGGTCTAATATAGGGTCACACTAACCATAGAATTATGATCGATTTTAAATTGTAGGTTATTTGGGTTGTTGAATTTTTGTAACTTAAACCCAATTTTTTTAACTTGGTATGTATGACAATGTCCAAATGTATAAATCTATTTTAATGAATTAAATTCTTAAATCCTAAACCTTATTTCCTAATTCAATGAGTTAATTTAAAATTTTAGAGTTTATAAGTTGATAATATGGAACTAATGGTTTATAAATTGCATGTTAATTTATTATCAGTGAGTTTTGTCAAACCGACCATAACAAAAAAAAAAAAAAAAAAAAAAAAAAAAATATATATATATATATATATATATATCAAATGACTACTTAAACCAGATCAAGAAGAATACCACTTACTTGGTGATTCATATGGCCTATTTAAGTGGTTTTTATTTTGAAAAGCTGCAATTTAACACCTTAAAATATAAAACAACTATTTTTATCACTCTCTTTAATAATATAATAACATTTTAACTGAAAAAATAAAACATACAATTAAAATGTTAATATATTAGTTGTCAAGTGATGTATTTTTATTATAAAAACGTGTAATATCACCTCCCTTGTTTTATCTATTAAAATGTTAAAAATATATAAGAAATATCAATGGAAATTTTCAAAATTATAAAATTAATCAACTTACTTCTTTTGTTTTCAAATAGCAAGGGATTAAATTGATTCAGATTTTACATATTTTATTTTAATATTTGATAACACTGCTAAAATAAGATTATTTATGTTGACTATTTATCCATACTATTTCATTTAAATTATAAAATAAATGTTATTCATATAAAAAGGTGAGTTTACAATAATAGTTAATTGATATATTATATAGTTTGTAAGGATAATGGATGTAGAAAGTCCTTCTCTTTAAATGAAACTAGTGTAAAATTGCTCTTTCAATCTTTCAACATTAATTATGCATAAAAATGATGTAAAATTGAAACATAGTATATTGGTTGTGACCAAAAATTAATGGAGCATATGATATTTTAAAATTTATTTTAATTTTAAGAATTTTGACATGTAATTACAAAAAAAAACATGTAAACCACAACAAAATATAAAGAGGTTTTTACATGACAAATTTAGAAAATGTTTTGTATGTTTTTTTTACACGCACCACTAGTGTCCATATCTTTGTTTACTTGTAAAAAAATAATCATCACACAAAAATAATTATTAATAAAAGTTATCACACTAAAAAATAATTATCACATAAAATAAAATTGTTCAAAATGTATATAAAAAATAGATTTTCTTAAAACAGTAAAAATAAAAATAAAACACTAGGCTTCCTGCATTCTTCCTCACAAATTCCGTTAGGGTTTTCCAAGCTACTCTCTGGTTGCGTTGTTCAGTGCTCACGGTCACCGGCCAGATGTACTCGACAGAGGATTCCGCTTAATTGCCATACACTGTTCCCTTCACCATTGCAAATCTTCCACGGTCTCGTCTTGGTCACTCTATAACGGAAAATCACAGCAAGTGTCTACACCGGTATCGTATTTTCTCTCTTGATTACTCGACATTGATGCTGTATATTGAAATTGAACTCGTCGTGATAGGTTTTACTGATTCTCGATCATTCTTACCAAGGTTTCTTTGCTTTTTGGATTTCACTTTCGTGTGTCAGAATATGGTAGAAGCAGGGCAAGAAGTTATCGAGTTCAAGTGGGGTAATATGAGATCGGTTGGTGGGAGGAAGAAGGATGTGCGCTTCTACGATTCGTTTTCCTACGATGGTGTGGACTACTCGCTCTTTGATTCGGTGTTTCTATACAAGGAAGGTGAGCCCGTGCATTACATTGGTAAAATCATTAAAATATGGGAGACCGCTGATAAGAACAAGAGAGTCAAGGTTCTGTGGTATTTTCGTCCTTCTGAGATTGGAAACTTTTTGGAAGGAAGTGAGGCACTCGAGAACGAGTTGTTTCTGGCATCTGGTGAAGGTGAAGGGCTTGCAAACGTCAGTCCTCTGGTAATTGGATTTTTTTTAAACGTTCGACTATGGTTATACTTTACTTTTCTGATGTTGGTAAATTCCTGTGTTAAATGTGAGTTTATTCTCTGCTATCTGTTTGATCGAAGTACGGGAAGAGTGACTTGGTAACTGTTTAGTTTCTACTAATTAGGTTTTATTAGCGTCATTAATGGTTCATTGTTTAAGCATAATGGATTGGTTTATAGGGCGTGCTTTAAGTTGCTCCATCGTGAACTTCTAGGCTATGTGTGGTTGTTTGATGGTCATTGGAATGAAATGAAATGTGGTGGAACGAAATGAAGTTAACTGGAATGATGTTAGCATTATATTTTTCAGAAGTATTTAGATAGAAATGGAATGGAATGGATTTTGTCCAAGGGAGGTTGTTAGGAGGAGTTCTATATTGAGTAGAATAAATTTCTTGATTTGATATTTAAGCCTCAATTTTCATACCTTACGAACTAGTCTTTTGGGTGGGATTGTTCTTGTGTATTTAAGTCCTGATGATTGATACTTTCATTGAGAACCAAACCTGGAAAAGGTTACTTATTTTGGCTGGGTTAAGGTGCAAACCAATGCCATAGGGAAACGGGCTACCATTGTGTGAGTGTTGACGGAGTGAAAATTGTTGTGGTCGTCAGTTCTTAAAGGTGGATGTTAAGAGTCTCGTATTAAGTAGAAAAACCACTTGATGTGGTATCAAGTCTTGGAGTTCTCCCACCTAATAAACTAGTCTTCAGGGTAGGACTCTCCTGATATGTTTAAGTCCTAAAAGAGGCACAATAATTTCTGAGGAGGGAGATTTCAAGCTAATTTATAATCATGTTATTGTGTGTGTGTCTTTTGTTTGCTATTTAAAGGTAGAATCCCTGGGTATTAAATTGTTGTTTGTATAATTTAGTTTGAACCAGTGCTTCTTTTTAGCAGTGAAACCATTGCATGCATTTTTTTTTCTCTTGGTCTGGAGTGGACTGGCAACATCTTAAAAACTGGCTATTTTTTGTTCATTTTGTATATTGCATCAGGAAGCTATTTCCGGAAAATGCAATATTGTTTGCATCTCGAAGGACAGAAGGAATCCATATCCATCAGATGAAGAAGTTAAAATGGCTGAATTTGTATTCTATCGTTTCTTTGATGTTGGAAAGTGTAAGATATTGGATAAGATAGATGATAAGATTGCTGGAATTGAAGGTATGCCATCCCATTTTTTTGAAAATTATTCTAAAAATTTCCTCAGTTTTAAAATGGAATTACACTTACACTTGAGGGTATTTAGGAGAACCTCATACATTACTATAGAATTCTTTTAATGCACTTGTCCTATACTTTGAAAGATCAGCAAAAACATAATTTTGTCCAAAAAAAGGAGAAAAGAAAAGACTGCCACATGACAACCTCTGACTCTTACAAATGGAACTTGTATATATTCAAATATTGAATGCAGTTAATTACGGGGAATTCTGGATAAGTCTTCAAATATTAAGAAACTTGAAAAGTGAACATTTTCCAAATGCATGCTGAACGTTTTTCTTGTTAAATGTGAATTTTTCATTTTTGCATGTATGTGTTTATTTGTATATATAAATTGAGCCTTCAAATTATTTTGAATGTTTAATTGATAAATTACATTGTTTCTGTTGTTGTAGTACTAGAAATTTCATTGATGTTGTTCACCCTAAATCATGTGCAATAAGTCTAATTCTATTCAGTTTTAAACTTTTGAATACATTGTGAATTTGTTTCTCTAATTGTTGCAGTTAAAAATATTTTTAACAATTTAGATAGTCGAAAGCATGTTGGTCTTGTGAAACCTGGTTTAGAAAAGAAAGAAGTTAGTGGGAACTTCATGGCATGTAATGAAGCTGGGGCTATTTTTAGTCAAAATAACGGTCAACCTTTGACTGAAAAACCAGATGGCAAGTGTTTTGACACATTTGTTAGAGAAAATGCTGTTTCTAAATCATTGTTGGGAAAAAAACCTACTTCTAGAACTGGTGTAAAGGAAGCAAGTGAACCTACCGTTGCTTTGCACTCTCTTTCCTACAACAAGAATGCACCTCAAGCTAAAGTTGAACAAAATGGGGGTCACAAGGCCTCTTTGGTTAAACAAAAATCATTTTCTAAACTATCACACGATTCTAGAGCTAGTTTGAAAATGAGGGAAATGGCTAAAATGGATGATGGGCGTGGAAATGACACTATTGAGAAGAACGTTTCTACGTCTAGAGTTAATTTAGGAATGGAGAATCACGAAGATGTTGGTGTCTTAGTGGAGGAAATGGCTTCCAAGAAGGAAAATCGGGGCGGTTTTGGTAAGGTTTCTAGTGCAAAGATGAACAATAATGGGAAAACTCGAAAGCTTATTACCTATGATGATGATGACTATGATGTGAAGACTTTCGCTCCATCTTCATCTAAGGATAAATATAAGCTTCAACGCGAAATGGATTCTTGTGAGGTGAAGGAACTTCCTTCGAAGAGGTTAAAGATTGACAAGACAACAGAACTCACTAGTGACAAGTTGCGCAAAGACTCATCAATGGTTTCATCGAATGTGGAACACGAGAGAGATTTTCGTCTGATGGAAGTTACTCAAAGACCAGATGATGTAAGTTGCATCGCAAGCCCTTTCTCTTTGTCTTCATAGTTGTTGTTCTCTTGGCAATTCTTACCTTACTACTTCACCACACAACCAAGTGAACAAGATAGAGTGTTCGAGGTATGGTCACTGATCAACCTATAACAGTGGCATTTAGCCAGATCGTGCTTTTAATGCGTGGGTTTGAAAACAATTTGGTTGGGCTATTATTATATCATAATTAGCCATGTCCAAATTACTTTAGAGCCAATTTAATTGGTAATACAAAGGGGTTGGGTTGTTTGATTTGTAAATCCCTTTCCATTCACCCCTTTAGGGAAGTCCTTCCCTATAAAGAGTGATGCATTTGCTAGGGTAAAACTATTGTCTAGACACTAGATTAACATGAAATCATATTACACTAAATTCTCTTAGTTTTTTTAAATGGATAACATCAAATGTTACACTAATAAGTTCATTTTACCATATACTACTAATAGAGGCAAATAATTCTAAAATGATTCTATAGTTATATAAAACATCTATTTTAAACTTTTGGCCCCATTTTTTCATAATACCAAACTCAAATAATTAAAAAACTATTGTGATAATAAACCAAAAATAGTTTGGTTGTGTTTATGGGTTGAGTTTGGATTCCATCTATTGGGTTATCTCAATGTTTAAAATTTATTCAAACTTATTTATGGTGGATTATATTTTTTGGATATCATTGTTGCTATTCATTAACGTTTGAAGGTCAAAACTTATTTTCTTTAATGATTTATGCATGAGGTTATTTTACAATTTTAATATATAGAAATTGGATTTGCTTTATTATCATGTTATTATATTTTAGTTGGTAGTTGTGAGAGGGTTTTTTTCTTATCACATAATATTTTTTGTTTTTCAAAAGGGAACCATGCAAACAAAACTCTTTAGAATTTTGGCATGATGTAATTCCAAATAATTGACTTATAAGGTGAGGACTATCGAGCTTTATAAGGACCACATTGACCATACCAAAAGTTGATACCAGTGTTATCAGAAGTTAGTTATGGCGGTGCCATGGCGGAAACCGGTGGTGGATTTTCAGCTTGCCACCACAACATGGTGGTGGCGATGCGGATTTCTCATGGCGGCCCATGACGACCACTTTTTGCATCAGGTAATGCTGAGTGAGGAACGAAATTGCGAAAAAGGCGACAACTCTCATTTGAGAATCAAACTTCCATTTGGAAAGGAGTGTAGCGGCATGGAAGGAGTGCAACCATGAGAATCGTAATATTCTTTTGTTCAATCCGTGTGCAACCCTAACTTTTTCTTATTCTTGTGATGGGTTATCAACACAATTCTTCAATTTGTTAAAAGGAGTTGGGCCTTACCTGACCCAATTTGCAAACATTATTGTTTAACCCAATAACCCTACCTATAGTAGTCTTAGCCTCTCCTTTGTTTTGCAATCCCGCTTGTTGTTGTAGTTCCTTGTCGTTTGTTGCTGCCATTGCCGTTTACCGCCGCCCTTGGTCCCTTTCATCGCCATCGATTGTTATTTTAAGTTTTGAACTTGAAATTTGTAGTGTTTTGATCCGATGATATTGATATTAAAATTTTTAGACATAATATCATTATTACTTATATGGTTGTCTCTTTCATTATTTTTGCATTACAATTATATTTTTGTGTTTCTTTTAAATTATCTATGTGCATATTGTAATTTTTTTACAGCAATGCTTCCACCTTAGCCCATTATGGTTTCCATTATAATTTCATAAAGGATTTTTGGGGTATTTTTCTGTTATCCAATATTGATAACATTGCTTGCTACCAAATTTCAACCTACTAAGAGTTGACATAATGGGGTTCCACATTACAACTCTTAAATCAACTTTTTTAATCAGCCCCTCGTTGGTAGATCTCTCCTCATATATGTGAGATAGGTTTGATTGCAATTAAGACAATTTTCCAACACCCCTGATCATGTTGAGGGCTATGGGCACAGAGTGGGGCAATGTTAATGGCCTAACGACATGTTTATGACATGTTCTAATACAATCCAATAAAATTGACTTGTGTGGTGAGAATTGTTCAAGCATTTCAAGAATCATGTTATACTTTTGGTCATTATGAGTTCTCGACTTGCTAAGAGCCAAAATCGTTGTGGTTTCATACTATAGTGCTTCCCATAGTTTTTTGGTAAGCCTTGAAGAGAAGAAATTGCTTCATTCAATCTTATTTTGGGGTAGAACATAGTAGTCAATATGCATATTAATGTCGCTGTCATGTTTGTGTGAAGCGGAGCAACACCACTCTGTTGCAAAAGGGTTGCATGACACCTTGGTTTTGTGCCCATATGTGGTGTTTTGTGTCCAAAATCAAAGGTATCTCTTTGTTTTGTGAAGTTTTGTATTGAAGTCACTATTTAACATATGGTGCACAATTACGACCCCAAAAGGTGTTGTACTTTTGGGTGATATTTTCATTAAGTATGAAAGGGTTATTTTATGTTTTGAACTATAATATATGTTTTTCACCCTATTATTTCACTATGCCTCATTTGCAATTCCCTCCCTCCCTGTTGTATTTTGTCTCTCAACTTCTATTAACTTTTTTAATAACTTGCAATGACATTTCCGACGAGGCTTACTCCTTTCTTTCTTTGTGTAGCTACAATGGTGATTCATGTAATATACATCTTACATAGGGATCAAAATAGCAATTCTCTTGGTATTTTGGATGGTGGTCGCTTTGTGTAGTTATTTGCTGTTAACTATTATGGGTTAGAACATTTGTATCTTATGTATATTAGATTTATCAAAGTGAGCCAACCCAATTCACTTGGGTTGAGCTAAAAGTAATTTAACTCAACCCGACTAACTTTGTGGTGGTTTAGAAAATTTTCAAGCTGGCTTGTCCCGTCATAGCTTGGTGGGCTGACTTGTCATTATTTTTGTAAAATAAAAAAATATGATTTTTTTGATCTTTTTTAGGGATGGCTTTATATGTATGTTGTTTATTATATTGCAATATTTAAATAGTTACTATTTAGCCAATATTAGTTTATTAGAACCAGATGAAAGTGTGAAAACAAATATCAAAATCACCTTACCGAATGTGAAATGTCTCCATATTCGTTTTCTATACGAAAATGGGTCAACTTGTATTGAATAGTTTAGCTCACGGGTTATATGAGTTGGATTAATTTTGGCTTAGATTTGGTGCAGATTGGTGTGGCTTCAAACTTTGTAGTCCAACCTAGCTTGAACTTGTGTTGGGTTGGTTTGTGGGTTATGACCCATTTTGACACCTCTAGTATTGTATAGTACTTTTAGAAGATGGTTGAACAAATGCAAATTGGTTAGTAGTGAGGAGCCTTTGTTTTTGTTAATTCCAAAGCTCATAATTATGACGATTAATGTAATTCAAAGCTTCATAATTATGATTATTAATTAATTTCAAAGCTTGTAACTAATATTAGTATAATTCAAAGCATGTAATGATAATTGCACCAATTATAATTATTTATGTTGTCATTGGTGTTACCTTTTAATAAATTTATTAGGTGTTAATGTGTTATTGAACTTATATTTTGTCACATTTGATTTAGTTTCGTTTTAATTTGGGTATGATATGTTATGAGTTGTGACATCTATCAGTGAAGTTTATTTTTTAAATTATGAAGTTATAAGTTGTACGTTATTTTTTTTTGTTTAATTTTGCTTATAATTAAATTTAAAATCATATTATTCATTCTTACTGGTTTCACTATGGTTAGATCATTGAACTTTGAATATCTTCACTGGTTTAGAGACTGTCCCAAAATTAAAAACGCAGGTCAAAACAGGTTAGGTTTTGCAGTGCACCAATGAGCTTAACAGGGTGACCAAAACAGGTTTAATGGCCGTTCCATGTGCCCCCTAAAACCTTAAAATGATATTTTTTAGGGATCAAAATGGGCTTTACCCATGCTGATGCAGTAGCAGCAATAGTTTTTTTTTTTTTTTTTTTTTTTCTATACCAATTCTCATTAACACTTTAAAAATCTTATAATGTTAAAGGATGTTGTTTACCTGGATCACCCATGATCATTTCTCATCAATGACTCAGTTAAATATGTAATCTAACCAATTCTCATTAGTGACATAATAAATAAACTAAAATTGTTAATGTAAAGGAATTGAAGAAACTCTTTTGAGCACCTCCTATATGAATTCCATTTTAAGGTTGTTTTAGTGGGCAATCCTGTTGGAATGTTGTTTTAGGAGAATTAGTAAATTTTAAGAAATTTTCATTTTAAAATTTGGTTAGTAATGGCATTTTTGTTATCATTTGTTTGTAATTATTTAGTTGATTTTGCTGCGTGCATCTTCTTAACATCAATTGAAGTAGTTTGTTACTTTGGTGTTCTTATGCAATTTCCTCCTCCATTTTGTCACAGGATAGAAGCAAATGGTTTAAGGAAATTGTAAGTTCTTTTTTCTTTTTCTTTTCTTGCATTGCATTTCTTTAATTGAATTCACTTGTAGGATGTAATGCAATGAACTATAATATATATGATTTTGCTTGTTTTGGCTGATGATTTTTGACTGAGATATAGTGAAATAAGGCTTGAGACATAATGGATGATTTATATCATGTTCAGCCTTGGGAAGAAAAAATGAAAACTGCTTTTGAGCAAGGAAAACTTGTGCTACTTCAAAACTTGGATCCATCTTTATCTTCGTCAGATGTACAGGTAATTATCATACCTAATTTACGTATTCTTATTCTTTAGGCGGAGACTTGAATACAAATCCAACATCCCATAAAAGGACCATTTAAATTTAGTATTTTAAATCGTGTTACTGAACAAGTTCATTTGATCTGGAATAGAAGCTGATTTATTTGCCTGTACATGAATTCAACTATTGATTTTGTGGCTTTTGAGTTGATGCATTCACTTGACTTTGTAGGTCTTTTCCTCATCTTTCTAATTCTTTGTCGTTTCATCACTTCATAGGTTTTCTAATTCTTTTTGAATTGATGTGTTCACTTGCCTGTATGCAAACTCAACTTTTAATTGTGCGTATCTTGAATTGATGCATTCGCTCGATTTCATATGTTTTTCCTTATATTTTTCGTACAGTTGAATTGATGCATTCACTTGACTGCATTTTCCTTGTATCTTTTCTACAGTGGTTGTTTCTTACGGTGGTTGTTTACTACTCTAAAGTTGATTCTTACGGTGGTTGTTTCCTTATTTTTTTGTATAAAAAATTAAAAAATAGGAAAACCAGCCATACATGCCAAGTGTCATGATTTCAGTCAAAGAGTTTGTTGTTACCTTAGTATGCTGCCTGTCGCTAATTTGATTGATTAATTGTTTTAATTGTTCTAAATAACAGAATATTATTTGGACTGGCTTTAAAGAACGTTGCACTGCTAAGGTGATCCAGAAAACTGACTACACTAGCTCTCATTCTGGTTAGAACTCGAGTCTTTGTTCATTTTTTTAAACCTTGTTAAAAAAATGAGCTTGAATATAACAGTGGTGTAATATTGGTTTTTATGCAGGTCAAGCTTTTGCTATATTTAAGAAAATGGAAGCAGCAGCGAAGGTTGTTAGAGAATTAGATGAGGGCTGCTTCTTAATGTCAAATGGACTGTATGTACTCAACTCCATGTTGCATGATAACTACATTTTTTACAAGCATGAATTCAACTTAATCTACTGTCTATATATTTTGAAATATATTGAGATATTTTTCAATATTAGTGACTTTTTTTGTCTTAACTTTGGTCGTTCTGTTTTGAAATATAATGAGATATTTTTCAGCATTAGTGTCTTTTTTGTTTTGACTTTGGTCATTCCTGGTATGTTTTAATGGTCAATACTTGCCCCTCCTTCACTTATAAGATTCTTCAATTGGGGAGTTGTAGCCTTTAATTATAGCATTTAGAATCTTAGATTTTTAAACAACTACACATTTTATCATAAATATGTGCGTGCATTTAATCATAATTTGATTTTTGATTGTTCACCAATGGCTATAATTCCTCACTTGCTCTCTAAAGGTAATCTCACTTTAGAGGGAATCAACTGAATGTTGGTATATACTTATGTATGTCTCTTTGTGTGTATTGTGTGTGTATTCTTTTTCCCCTTAACTCTGTTAATTAATTATTTTGCACTTCCATTGTTGAATTGGATGATTTTTCTTAGATCTGATGTAGTCCCTTGTAAGGTTGTTCTGGGACATATGAAGCTAGGAGTTAGGTTTGGTATTAGGTTACTCTTCAAAAGGTTGCCTTTGTGCATTTGGCTTGTGCAAAAACTTGTTTAGAAATATAAAAAATATCTGAAGACATTATCTAAAGAAATTTCTAACAGCAGCTTTATGTGGGGATAATGAATGCTCAATTTCTAACTTTGATTCGTGCGCAAGAACCCCAAGCCTGTGTTTAATTTTGTAATTAGTTATGGCGAACTCATTTCTTGCATTTCTTCTGGTAAACCCATTGTTTATTCATGCAAGTCTCTAATAATTTTGGCCTTTTGCTCTAGTCTAGCTTGGACTTTGTACTCTTCGTTCACGAGGGACAGAGAGGAAGAGAGTTGAGTGGTTTTGATTTAGTTTTATTTCATGTCAAGTGGCCGAAGCCCATTTTTTTCTTCTTTTGAATTTTGAAATAAATATAAATAAAAATTTATCAATATAAATATAGATATATGAGAGGAGTGATCAAGCTCTTTCAAATTGTCTTTTTTATTTATCTCAACTATCTATATGCTTTAATTTGAGGTGGATTGTTAGAAGAAGTTTATTATTGTCTTTTCAAATATCTTGTAAAGTTGTTTTTTGTTGTACTTGTCAATCAAATAGGGTCCTAGGGAATAGGTTTTCTTATCAAAGTTTTGTATTTCAGATTGCATATTGTTCTAAATTAAAAAATAAAAATCAGCTGAGAATGATCCCTCAAGCTACATTTTTCTCCGAAACTCCTTATTCTCAACTGTATTATAGAAAACTGAAAGCTCTCCAATGTCCTCAAGGACTAGGTCAAGGCAATGAACTGCACAAGGGGACTAAATTCTCCTCCCCACTTTCTTCTGCAATATTTTCCAACAACTCAAACATTTATTTGCCATCCTTTATCACATCACTTTGATCGATAACGACTTCAAAAAGAGCTCACACTTGGACTATTAACAAGAAAACTAGGAATTGATCTTCCTTTTTCATTCATTCGACCATCACGCATCAAGGTTTACCATTTCTTCCATTCTCTTTTATATTTCTAGAAACCTCTTTGGGTGTTATCAATTGTTTTTTGTCAAAAAAGAAACCCCTCACCTCGTGATAGATAGGAGTCATTAAACCCCTACCATATTCTCCGACAACCATCAACATTTGTTTGGATAAGGAGGACTCCTTGCCTAATTAATTGGTAATTCATTACCTTTCATGTAATTGCAAATTTCTTCAGTCCCTCAACATTTCTATATGTGAGTTTTCCATTGCTTGACGAGACGAAAAAGACCAGATTCTCGTTAGAGAAAAAGAGACTATGGCTGGGGGTGGCTGACCATGTGGACAATGACAGACAGGGGGTTGGATTGAACTTGGCTCTTATTCCAACTTGAGACTGAAAATATGAGAAAGAATGCTGAAGAGATTAATTCATCCCTCAACGGATTCATGTAATAGCTTCACAAATATTTCCATAACATCACCCTACACTTACAAAAACACTCACATTTTGTAAGACGATGCTCCATTCTTGCAACCCCACCCAACAAACAATGGAACAAAATTTACATATCGCTTGAATGGGGGAACACTTACTTAGTGCTGCCATATCTTCTCTACCTCCTCCTTTTTACCTTGAGCCGTTCTTCCAAAAAAACACAGCAGCATACAATAAATAAGAACCTCTAAATAATACAGCAACACACATTGATGAACAGCATACAGCAGCACAAGCTGGGGGGACCAGATACACAGAACAAGGGTCCAAAACCAACACATCAACATAGAAAAAGAGAGGACACAAACAGTTGGTCGCTCTCCTTTTGCATCAAATGAACAGAGTAGAGCTCCATTGTAGAAATGAAATCAGAAGAAATGAAGAGAAGGAAATTATGGAAGAAGATCAGCAAGGTGTGCAGTAGATGGGTTGTGGGGGGCACTAGTTTTGTACTTGTTGGGGGGGAGAAGATTGGCAATCATAGAAATTAAAAGTAATTCACATCAGAGTCGTGGATCGTATTGAATCATGGAATCATATTGTTTGGGCAGCTATTCCTGACTAAATTACTAAAATTGTTTAGTTTTACATGTTTTGGGAATAATATCTTACCATTCGGTTATGATCCCGCTCGCAATTCCATGTGAGATCTCAATGTATACAACACTGGAAAAGAGGGAAGCACTTGGTACTGCGCTTGCAAGAGTGACACCTTATAGTAAATGAACTTTGGCTGTTATATACACTAATTTACCATGTTAATTAGTCACTGAATATAACTTCATCAGCTTAAAAGTTTAAGTCAATGTATGAGTTATCAGTGTTTAGTTAAAAGCATTTAATTTTGTTAATTGTTAGACCCCTTGTTGGAAGCTTTGGAGTTCCCAACTTTCCAGGAAAGAAGCCAGTATTCTATGGTCATCATGTTGTTGATCAACTTAGAATGATGCAAATGCAACGAGAAATGGTACGTGATCTATCTTTTTTGTCATATTCTAGGCCAATTTTGGATTGTTGGTTAAATAGTAGGTTCATTTTCATTTATTTGTCAGTATGATTTTGGTTGTACAGAAAGATGCTGTATCCACTTCACATTGTTCTCAGCCCAACAATATTGAATATGACATGGCCATAGAATGGTGCTTACTGCAAGAAAGATCAAACAAATCATGGAGAATGTTGTATCAGGTATATAATCTTTCAGTAATGTCTCATAAGTCATATTCATTTGTTTTATTTATTCCATGTTGATTTTTTGATCATGTTTTTATTCTTAAGCAACAAGATGAGCAGTTGAGAAAACTCAAAGCTAAGCTGAAGTCTAAATTTTAACTGACATCCATTGACCATGTACACATTTTTAGTGGTAAGTTCTCCTTCAAAGAAAGTTTTTCATCCTTGCATCTTCTTTTACTATTGCTGTAGAGTGCTGGATTGTTTTTTTAGTAATATCACTTTGTTGCAGTGACCAATTCTTGGCCTATGTTTGACTTGTGGTTTCTGGAGCTAATGAATTTGTAAGTTTTGCACTTATAGTATTGAATTTGCAACACTTGTATATTTCTTGCCAACCGAATCAATTTGTTGTTTGTTTCCTCTTCAGTAAAGTCCTCCTTGGTTCTCTGTTCTGTTTATCACGCTCACTTCAATAATTGATCAACTAGGTTGTTTTCAATATTAAATTATGCTAGATATTTTTCTCATTTGCGGGTAAATAGATATTAGAGTGGTAACTAACAGTACAACTGTTATTACTTAAACTGCTTAGTTTGTCTCCCTAACACTGATTAATGAATTTTTGTGAGTTGTGATACTTGATGTTCGGTCTATACACTAAAGTGAGATTATTTACAATACTACGGACATTTTACATATCTTATAGTTTGCTATTTGAAAGAATTAGGTCTGTTTTGATTTAAACATTTTCTTTTAGAACTTTATTATAGTTATTTTTTGTAACCCTCCAAAAAGAGCCGTTTCAGGTTTTTTTAGTTAGAACAAAAAGGATTTGATGTTTTTTTTTTTTTTTTTTTTTTTTTTAAGTTACACTCAAATTTGTTTTTAAAGTTTTTCCAAAAGTACACTGAAGGCTACATTGAATGGAGGGCTTGATATTTATGTTTTTCCGCCTGATTTTTGAATTTGGAGAACTGTGTTTTGAGAAGCCTGTACCTTAGGTATTTTCTAATATAGGTTTTCAAACTAATATGTTTTGAATCTTTGATTCGCAGTGACTGGGATTTGACTGTTTCACTGAGGCAGTGACATGCATTATGCAAATTTTGCTTTGGCAGTTGTAAATACTACTTCCATGGGGTTTGGAAGTTTATAGGAGCACACTTCATTTTGGTCCTCGGTGTGAGTTGTTCGGTCTTTTGGTGGGACATGTGAAAAGTTTGGTTATGTTAGTTTTGCCTTTATACGTTATTGAAGGGCCTAAAGGCTAAAAAAACTAGCCGAGTTCAAGGTTGCTGAGCTATTAGCAATCATAGGTATGCATCTATTGAAAGACCATGCTTAGCTAAAGCATCCGTCGTTGAATTGACCTCTTTGTACACATGATTCCAGGATATTTGGTAAGCTTGATAAGTGAAATTTTTTGTTATTAAAATGATTAGGTGACTTGCTTTTAATGACTTGCCATGGCCAAGTCAGCCTTTAAGCCTCAAAAAATGTTAATTGAAGTACTTGAGCAAGTAGTTACAGGGGATAAGGCATTTCTATTACCACAGAATGGCTGGTTACCTTCACTTGCTCCAATGTGTCGTGCCTTTTAGACCAATCTTTCTACCTTGATAATTACAAGCCAGTGGTTGAGTTTCATTCTACGGCTTATTTTCTAACACCTTTGCATTCTATATTTTCTTCCACGACGCTGACTACTAACTGTATTCGTTATATGAAAGACGATCATTACGACCAAGATTATATATGTTTTCTTTTGTCCATAGACATGGTTTTATCTTTATTTAAAGTTGTTAGACTAATCTGGCTTAGAGGTATTTGTCTTGTTAATAATTGTTTGTCACTTCATATACAGAACATACACTTTACATTTGTTCTTTGGCATAACATTATCCCCACTTCCTACAAATTTTTTCGACTCTTCCATGCGTTGGACGTTTTCATAAACCATTTTGACATTTTCTTGTGTACTTTTTTCTTGAATAGGCCGCCTCGAAGAATCCATCTTTTCCTTGTTGAGCTCATGGCGATAATTGAATATATTTAGTTTTGCCGTAGGATGAATTTAGTTTACGTTTGTATTTATAATGTTTGAAGTTTAAGTTTTTTATTTAATTATTTTTTTTCAAATGAAAACTTGTTATTAACAAGCTTGATTTTGGAAGTTACTAAGAATTATGTTTTAAACCTTGTCGATTAGCCAAAAAAAAACCTGGTAGGAAGCAGTTTTAAATTGAGCCGGTCTAATAATTGGCAAGCAAAAAAATTGAGCAAAACTGATTAAAGGTTGATAAAATAAGTCAGTTCATAGCTGTCAATGAACAATATTATTTTTTCGGAAAAAATTCAATATAATTTCTAATAATGTTATTTTTATTTTTTTCTTACATAATCTAAAATATTCATAATTTATTTTTTTATTCTAGATTTAAACTTATTGGTACAAAATGTTGTTGTTCATTGTTCAAATGTAAGTATTACACTAAATTTTTATATTAAGTATACACAAACATGTGTTGTTTTTAGTATTACTGAGTTATGATTTGTATTTCTCTAATAATGTTTAATATATTATTTAAGTTTAATTATTATTTTATAAATATCAATTTAATAATTCAATCTTCAATCAATGCCTTTACGAATGCATTCACTAAAAATAAGATAAAAAAATTGTTTATTTGAATAAATTTTATTGAAACACATTGAGATTTTTGCTACATTTTTAGTCATATTTTATGTATTATTAATTATGTGTAGTTATTATGCGATTCAATTTCCAGTTGTCTAATTTATTGTTTTAATAAATTTTATTGAAGCACGTCGAGACTTTTGCTGACTCTTTTTTTTTTCTTGTATCATTAAATTTGTTGAACAACATCTATAGGATATATATCTTCATGGGTAAACATCTCTTTAATAAACTTTCTATTCAATTATGAATGAAAAACTTAAATCGTTGGATGATGTGTATTCTTAAAGTTTTAAAACTATGTTTTTATATATATTTGTTTACATATGTATTAAGCCATTTATAAAGTACAAATAATTGAATTTTATATTTAAAGGTATATTCCATGTTATTTATTTTTCATCCATATATTTTAAACGGGAGAGATCAAATTAAACTGATTTTTATCATTTATTTACAAACTAATTCTTTTAAAATTAAACTGATTTATATATATATATATATATATATATATATATATATATATATATATATATATATATATATATATATATATATATCAATGAGATGTTTAATTTAGCGGTAAATTTTAAAAAATAATTCAATAAAAAAGTTAAATAATATAATATATTTTATATTTTATATATTACATGTTTAACTGAATTTAACGATTAAGTTATTTAATATATATATATATATATATATATATGTATGTATATGTATATATATGTGTATATTATTTAAAAAAACTTATAAGTAATTCAAACATTTAAATGACTATACATATTTATATATAGGACATATTTTCATAAAAATAAATATTTTATGAAAGATTGTTAATATAATTTTAATAAATTTATATCGATAACATAAATCAAGGTCAATCCTTCAAACATGTTAGAGAGAAGTTTTCTTATTTGAATAGTTATACATGAATTACATATAGAAAAAATAGTTATATGTTGCTATTTCAAGAATCATGTATAAAGATCTCAGAATTTTAATAGAGAAAGTGATGATTAATTTACAAACATTACTTCTGATGTTTTTTTTTTCCCATTCGTACAGCTCTTTCTATCTAAGTATTTTTCTACTATATATAAATATATATATTTATACAACTCCTCGTATATAATATGAAGGATAAATTTATTATTTTCCATTATAATACAACTCTTTTCTATCTAAGTATGTACAACAATTATCTGAATATACACCGTAACAAAATGCATTTAAGTTAAAGAAAATCATATTAATGTAAATTATTAAAAATATAAGAGATGAATATTTATTTTAAAAAATAAAAAAATATAATTGCTATTTAGTTAAAAATATATATATATATATATATATATATATATGTTTATTTTAAAATTAACAGAAAATATAAATTTTATTTAATATGAACTTAGAAATGATAACTAAAAATTTTACTTCAAATTAAATTCTTTAAAAACGAAAAAATATTATATATTTACTTTTAACTTTATGTAGCACACTATAATGATATTTTTTATTAAAAAAGTTGCTATAAATTTTGGATCTACTTTAAGAAAAAAAACAAAAAGAAAAAAAAAAAACAGAAGAAATATTATTAACTTTAATAAGCAATTTAATCTAAAATAGACTGAGAGAAAGAAAGTGTTATTGGAAAAAAAGAAATATGACCGTTATTTTAAAATTGTATTGACAGAGACACCTCATAGCTAGATTGAGCGAGTAGCATTAAAATTCATAGTCGCAGCGAATAACCGAATCTGTGTCCTTTCCTCTGTGACTCTGCACTCACTCACTCACTCACTCGACACTCTCTCTGCTTCACACCGCACTCTCTCCTATGCGCTTCTCTGCTCTGCCAACTCTGAGATCTCAAAAACGCATTTCCCATTTCTATACGACACCGTTTCGATCCCAAACTCACTCACACCCTCTTTGTGACAACTCACTACATTTTTGCCTCCGACAGCAACAACCTCCGACTTTTCCGAAATGGGTTGCGCACAGTCCCGAATAGACAATGAGGAATCCGTGTCTCGCTGTAAGGAACGCAAGAACTTGATGAAGGACGCCGTCGTCGCTCGCAACGCCTTCGCCGCCGGACATTCTGGCTACGCCGTCGCACTCAAGAACTGCGGCGCCGCCCTCAGCGACTACGCCCACGGCGAGACCCACGACCCACACCCTCCGCCGCCCCTCGACCCTCCCACCGTCGACTCCGGCCCCCCCCCCCCCCCCCCC
>Ga0209700_105250_pt1 | contig 22073 bp, 7 predicted proteins | sample SiratroredBW_FD_187528 | JGI IMG/M metagenome (GOLD analysis project Ga0209700, IMG submission 187528) | Root nodule microbial communities of legume samples collected from California, USA - Siratro red BW (SPAdes) (version 2) | ecosystem: Host-associated > Plants > Roots > Nodule | place: USA... | reverse complement strand
TTATATATATATATATATATATATATATATATATATATATATATATATATATATATATACCTTTCTTATATTTTAATAAAAATTATTTATATTTCTTTTAGTTTTTAAATAAAAATTTACCTCCTTTATACTTTAATAAATGACACTCAGTTTTTTATATTTTTAATCAAAATGACAATTACTTTTCTTATTTTATTAAATAAAATTTAAATAAAAAAATTGTGAAAAATAAATTAAAGCACTAGACACTATTACCTATTGTAACTTCTGGACGGATTAATGCTCAATAAATTATATACTTATGAATTCCCTTATTTCATACTTAATTTACATAACATTATGGAAAGTATAATTATTTTAATGTTAGGAAACTTAAACCAAAATATGACTTATATGGCTTAAAGTAATATGACTGAAAATTTAATATGACAATAATCTTTAATGTGTTTAGTATGAAAATGTAAAATAAAAGTGTTTACTTAAAATAATATGTAATGATTTTCTCTTCAATGTTAATAATGAGATAATATGATTAGAAGTTGAGATATTGGATCATCAACTTCTATCATGTTGTCGTCATTATTGTCATCATAAATAATAGGTTCTCTCTTAACTATTTATTATGATAGACAAATTCTTAAATAAAAAAAATAGCTAGTTTAACATTGAGAGACTTGTTGTATTAACCAAAAATAAAACAAAAGGACGTATAATGTAATACATTTGCCCATGCTAAGAGTTGCATGACTAAATTTCTTGGCTTAAATAAAAATATATTTAGAGCCTCCCCCACCTGTTGAACATTTGTATTGGACAGAGGTACTTGAGTAGTAACATATCGAGCTTCATCATCCACTATCCGCTTCTAGTATGATTATAGAGAGATATCATCATAAATGGTTAACCCTCTTTTTACCACTTGACCAATTACCACTAGACGTAAGGATATTTTTAACATATAACTCTCTCATTTGCTACATCAATGTTAGTATGATTTGCTAAGGGATCTATAACAATGCAACTTTTTTTAATGCTCACTCCAACAACCTTAGAAACATAATAAGGTGTTCCTTGATTTTGTTGCTAAGAAATAGAAAGGGATTCGATCTTCTCATCAAACTTTTTATTCAAGGATTAACGAATCTATTTTTTTTTTCAAATTGCATCTCTATCTTTTGCAAGACATCCTGATTGCAATTGCTTGCTCTTTCGTGATGGTGTGCTAAAGTAATCATAGAGGCCCTAACTACCACCAACATAATGCACATCTCCTAGGTATTTTCATCTTTTTATGATTATCATCAATATATCATCATGACCATGAGGAATAAATGAGCCCTAAGTGACTTGTAACTAAATAATCTTGTAATATATTAATAATAAATAAATATACCCTTTAACTACTTTCCATATAAATGATGTGGAATTAAGAATGCTATTAAATATATCTTAGAAAAACAATCATACAAGTAGAATGAGAAATTATTTTTTATGTTGATTTTGTGTGATAACCTTCCACATGTCATATAGTAGAGATAAAGATGAAAGATCAAGAGACTCCTTAGACCATCTACTGACTATATATAGTCTTCACTATTTGCTACTCTAACAATGCATATCCTCCTTGAGATAATAGACAGGGTGTATTATCATTATTATATTCTTTTCTCCTGGAATGCAAAAAAAAAAGAAAAAAAGAAAAAAAAATAGAATTATGAAAAAAACTATAATTACATATATATGCAATTACAAATACTATCAAAACTAACCTGTCAACTGGTCACATGAAACTACACCTAGTTCTTCTCACTAGTTTAGTATTTTAGACAAAAAGTCTTATCTTTATACTTTTCAAAAACATACTTTAGTGTCAAGAAAATTCTTGAAATCCCTCTATCTGATAATAAGGGAGATAAAATATTTTTCGTCATCAACTTATTATTCAGAATCTCAAAAATTGTTATACATACAACAATATGAATTAACAAATTTATCAATCAATAACTCAAAAAAAAAAATTATACATTGAAGGAATGTTGAAATACTTGAATATCTTGTCATATGAAATTCTTTTTTGTCTTTTCAACCTCATTCCCAAGATAGAATGATAATAAAACATGAAATCATGTTGTGAATCCTAAATAATTTCTAAACTTAGTAACATTTGGACTCAAAGCTTTAACAGAACAAAGATGTACATTAACATATGTCCTCTCCCTCACAATTCATTCCGTAGTTAGTATCAACAAGCGGACTTTAAGTCTAATTCAACCTTACAAAACCGATATCTCTAGTAGATATGGGATCTCCAACACACTCCCCTTATGCCGAGACTCCTCAACTCAAGCGTGAAACTTATATATAATGGTAGTCTGATAACAACCTAATAGCGTGTGGTCTGATAGACCCAACAACCATGCTAAGATATGCTCTAATACCATATCAAGAAACAAACTTTAAGCCTAACTCAACCTTACAAAATTGACTTGTAAAGTGAGGTTTACACTCACTTATAAACTATTAAAAGATCTCATCTCTAGTCGATATAGGATCTCCAACCGTTAACTTAGGAAAGTAATTGACAAATATACTTCGTCTACAGTCTTTCTATTATAAAACCTCAAATTCACCACAATCCTATGATCAATCTAAACTATACTTTTCTTATATTTTTTTTTCCTACTATACATTTTATAAATTTATAATAATTCAATTCCTAAAATTTTAAATAATCAATGGCTAAACTAATTTCCAAAAAAAACTAAAATAATTAATTAGTTCCTGTATCTTTTACTATTCATAAAGTCTAAATTATAAACTTATAAGATTAAATAACACCATCTATGTCAAATTTAAAAATCAAAATCTCATTAACAACAATCAAATTTAAAATTCAAATAGGTAACATTTATATATTGTCCCAGAGACGACCACAGTTTCAAGTTGAATTATAAAATGAAAATGTTAACTCAATAACATATGTTGACTAAAAAATACTTCAATATAATCGAAGAGAAATGTCTATTCTATTGCGACAACTGGAAGAAAGATGGAATGACTATCACATTAAAAAAAAGCCTAAAATGGCCAACACCACAAAAAAACTTGTTGTCATCGTTAAATAAATAAAAAAAATCACAAGTTAATAATTTTTCGTGTTGCTACTGCAACAAAGGAGGAAATCAACATAAATTTAAAAGATTTTTAAACATTTTAGATCTGATGTAAAACGTTTATATTTATATCAGGTTAAATCCGATATGAAAAAGTTGAGAAAACTTTCAAAAATATAACTACATATTTTTTATATCAGAATTTTAGATATTTTATGCAACTATAACATATTCGATATGTTTATAATTTTAAAATAATAAAAATATTTTAAATAACATTTTTATATTTGAATTCCTTTTCATTGTCATTATGTATTCAATATTTGCATTTCGAACATTTTATTTTTGGGAGGTTAGCTTAGCATTAATTATAGTGGGACATTTTGTAGATTTAAATCAACCGGGTATCTGTTTCTGTCAATTTGTTGATAACAAAGCAACTTAAACTATTTCGTAAACTAATTTGATTAAATTTTCAACAACAATTATATATATAATAAACTGAAAAAGTAAAAAAATAGTTAATTTTTATAAATTAAAATAAGTTTCTTCACTTTAACTTTTTAAAAACATTATTTTATTTTATTTTCATAATTTAATAGACATAAATTAATTTTAATTTGTCTGAAAATATGGACTTATTTTATTTTCTTACTTTATAGAAATAAGAAAAATTATCCTTAGTATCTATCAATAATATATAACTTAGGAAAAAGTCACGTTCGAGCCAAACTTTCGGTAAAAGTTTCTCCAAGAAGATTTGTTTAATCAACATCTTCCCCATCAAACGTTTCAAGGTTTCTTTATCACTTCCTTCTTGTAAGGGAATGTTACCATTTTCCTCCTACGTTAGAAACTATCTTCTAAATGCTCTTTCTTGCCATATTTTTCAAACCAATTTGCTTTCAACACAATTAATGTGTATAAAGTCTACAATCTTCGTTTTCTCAAGTTAGAACTTCACTGTTTTTTCTAATTCTGGGTCTTCCATATAAAAGATAGAACGCAGGAATGGAAATTCAAAATCGACCGTTACATGTATCATAAAAGTCCAACTTTTGGTCTAATTAAGTGCTTCCTTAGAACTGATCAACAATATTTAAGAACAAGGTATCATCTTCAACCAAAAAAAGCATGTCTTCCAAACGTAATACACTTTTTCTTAACATTATCTTTAGTTGGAAGTGTTCTTTATGTTCAATATAAGGTGGATAAAGAATATCACATCCAATAATTAAAAATACCCTGCAATAAATGACGCATTTAAAGCTTAAAGTCAATTAAATTATCCATAAACATCACAAGATGAAAGAAACTTAGTTGCTTTAAATTGAAAATATTAAAGAGCATGACGGAAAGAGATGTATTGGCATGAGCCCACAGCGAAGTGACCTAAACCTAACAACGCTGGAATTTAGGATAGATTTAAACTTACATTGATCAAAATTGAAACATTATGCAACACAGTGGGCCTCAAAATAGCCATGGATGATTATTTGATTAATCTCAATTTAAAATAATAATAATAACAACGTATTTGTAGTGATTTGGAGGATGATAGGTGTGGACAAAGTATGGGTAACATATATTTGCTAAAGAAAAAGGGCAACCCACTAAACCCTAATGTGAAGCCAAAACTAGTTAAAAAAATAGGGTTTAACCTTAATTTTTATGGGACTAACCTATGATCTTAATTAACTTTTGATGTTGGTTCATAAAGAAACGGTTTTACCTACCAAGATCCACCATTTCCTACGTGGACAAGACGTGGGTGTGCCACGTGGAGAGTTGAAAAAGAGAGTGCATAAACTGCAGAAGAGAGAGAGAGAGAGATTATCTAGGGTTTTGAATGCTGAAATGGTGGAGCCTTAAGGATGCATAAAACTACAAAATGGCCACCTCATTGTCCCCTGTCTTCACACTCTGGTTCAGCCAAAACCCATGTCTTTACTCATACATATTGGACCCACCAAAGATTTTTCTTTTTCAAAATAAATAAATGAAAAAAATACTTTTTTTAATTCTCACATTTTCTATCAAACTTCATCTTTATATTTTTTGAATTAATTCATCTAACTACGGAAATATGTAAAGTTAGTTTAATATGATGTTCAAACTTAATATTTGGAAGAAGTTTAATATGAGAGAAAATTCTTCATACTTGAAAATTATAATTCTTGAAATAATGAATCTAGAAATTATGATTTCCGAAAATAACTAAATAAGTTTGCTTGGTCGAAAATATTTATCGGAATTCAATATGATTTTTCACAATCAAATAGTAACATGGTATTTTTCTTGGGAAAATTATTATTTTTTCATTTAATAAGAATAATGTAATATTTTTACTGTAGTAAAACTTTTATTTTAATTTAAAAAGTTAACTTTTTATTTTTCTATATGAATGATTTCGTGGGAAATATAGAGAAAAAAATTAGAAAAATACTTTTTTTATAATTTTAAAAAAATAACTAAACATAAGAAACATAAACTCCTAACTTTAGTTTACCAAATACTTTTTGACATTTGTTACTTTGAAAGAACTGTAAAAGAGATTAAACTTATATATTTTAAAAAACTGACCATGATTTAAAAGTTCATAAACCAAAATGAAGAACGTGTAAGAAAAGAACTGATACACATTCAATACTGAAAGGAAAGGGGAAAAAGAGTAAAGATGTAAGTAGAAAATGTGAATAACATTTAGAAACAGATGCTTTTAGTAGAGGGAATCTGAAGCTGAAGTTGGAGTGAAAAAAGTGAAATGAAAAAGTAAATAAAATTATTGGGTGCAAAAGGGGTAGTGATAAGGGTATAGTCGGTGATATTTTGTTGAGTGTCTCGGTGGAACCCTATGGAAAGAAAATGCTTTTCTTATACCATACATGACCCAGTCTTTAAACAAAAAAACACCAAATAGGTTTCTTTATTTTTCAAATTGAACACAACTCAAATATGATATATATATATATATGTAACGTGTATGAAGTATGAACCAATTTTGTTTGTGAAGTTTTCAAAAAAGTAGAAAAATGGTCTCTCTTTCCATACATCAAGCCACAAAATTTGTCATTTTTCGGCTATTGATTGGACATGGGCACTTAGTCCTTGGACCGTATCAACCCTATATAGCCTCATCTTTTGCTATGTATTCTATTTGTTAATCTTTGTGCTAATGGGTCATGAAGAAATATGATAAAGGTGATGCTAAAACGCGTTGATATTGATTTAATCTTTGACAAATCGCACGCAAGGAGTAACTGGACCCATTGCGTTTGAATTCTATTAATATTATACATCACACCAATATTAACTAGCCCTGGTGTACAATATAATAATTTGAAAAGGTTGAATCAGCGCCAAAAATGGTTGGTTACACAGTAGACTTAAATAGGGTCCTAGCAATTCTGGTTTTACCATGATACAGTAAAGAGATGGGTGATGAGACATGGAAGCAGAGACGGTGAGAATTTGGGTCATTGTTGTGGGATTGTAATGAGCACTTGGGAGCGGAATGGCATTTTCTGAGTGTCTGAACTCCCACCTCATATTGTTTTGTGAGAATCATAATTAACAGTCATGGCCATGGCATGTACAGCAAAGTTTGGCAAAATTGCATATCCTAAGTATTGAAGGGTCCCTTCAGAAAATGGACTGATTGATTATAACCTTTCAAATGCCATGGCCAGTTTGCTAGACTTTTACAAGGGGTTTTCCCACTAGCCTAATTTGTATGGACATTTCCTACCCCTCCATCCACAATGAAATATAAAATCAAGATAATGATAAACCAAGTGGGGAAATTGATATAATTCCACTGGCTTTTTCTGGCTAATTGAAGGTTTATTAAGGACCCATTAATGATGTGTGATGTTTTAGGTTCCATGCTTATCTGTTACATTTCAAAAGATTTCTTCAATGCTTCAGAAATTAGAAATTAAGTGTGTATGTACCATTATTATGATGTGTCCAAGAGTAATATATAGATACAAGTTGAACATAAAAAATTATGTCTACTCAGCCTAGTGACATAGGAATGGCCAATATTGAAGCCAGAAAAAATTGGTGAGTTTCTGATATAATCACAAGAGACAGATTAACAACTCGTGTGATAGAGGCTAATGACTCCAAAATTAAATGAATATTATGATGGCAAAGACTATTAGGAGGTGAGTGGAGAGGCCCAAGTTCCCAAAGAGATTGATATGTGATTGGATAGGGAGGGTCTTATGTATATTCTTTTTATTAGCCCTTCATCATGCAAACCCACCTAATCAATTGCTAAGCGCCAAGTGCCCCCACTCTTTGAGCCCTTAATTTCTTTTGCTCAAAATTAGGGAAAGAAAATTAAAAAAATTGATGAATAAGACATAAAGGAAAGAAAACGTGGGGACTTTTCTTCACAGGCTCCCCAAACTGTATTCTTAACAAAAAGAAATAAATGTGCATCATTAACTACTAATATTCAATGACCATATGATAACTTTCATCTAAATGGCCTCATGGAAAATCCCCTAGACATTTTCTGGCACTAGTTTACTTTTACCACAAACTCACTCTATTCTTCCTTTGGTTTTATTCAGTATCTCAGCACTTTACACCTGCTAGTGACCACAAAGGTCACAGCAGAGGGGTCACTTTTATTTGGAATAGATTTGGTTAATCTGAATGTACCTTTTGTTTTCACTGTGACTTGCTTTCATCCCTTATACATGGCATATGTGTATGGTCATATATCAATCTGGGACAGTGAAACTGCCGAAAATCTAAAGTGAATACCATCTTTGAAATTCTTGTGTTGTAATATAATTTATGGAGTATAAAGTTTGCTTTAACTTGGCCTCATTTGTTTTTACTGTCCAAATACAGGTCCCCTATTACTCGTTAACAGTTTTACATTTGGAAAAGTTATATATTTTGATATAGGATCTCTATCTGCTTCATGAAATGGGGGAGTAATCATTCCCTCTCTTAAATTCTCTGAGAAATAGAATACAACAAAACTAAAAAGCATGTGGAAAAGGGAGAAAAACAACATTAAAGCTAGCAAAGGGAATGTGAATACGTGGTATCAATAAAACTAAACAATATAGTTTCAAAAACAGCTTTAATTGACAGGATTCAGGGTCAAATATGCATGAAGAACATAATATATAATCTCAGACTATTGGTTTCTTAAGCATGTTTTATGATCCTTTGTTATTCTTGCGTAAGAAAAGCAATGTGTCTGGGGACAGCTTTGTCTGGTGAACTGCCTTTTCAACAGGGATACTGTGTGAACTGTGTTTAATTTTTGGCTAAGTACAGATTAATTTGTCTTGTTGTTTGTGCTTTCTTTTTGACATTCCAGAGATAAGCCGTTCAATACAACTTAATCCTTGCCTTTTCTTTCTAAAAGCCTCTGTTAGGATTTGTTTACGCTCCTTCATCATGCCCTTTTAGCTAAACCAATTTGGTCTTACCAAAAAAGAGGACAAGAAGGTCCAAAAAGAAGACTGGAAAAGAGAGAGTGTTTTACCCTACATATAAAGTCTCATTTTATGAAGATTGTTCAACAACCACACACACCAAAAACAAAAATAAAAAAAGTACATGCAGCTAGCTAAACTTTTTACATATGCTCCTCAGTGATTTAATTGTTTGTTATCCCTCCTTCCTCTCTCTTCCTCAAGTACTATAAACTACCTTGTTGTGTCTCGGTTACTTTTCAGTTAACAGTCATCTTCCATATGAACAAGAGTGGAGATAACTAATTTATATCTCTTTATCTTGCTAATGCAGGACCAAGTGCATATATAGTTCAAAGCTGTCTAATCTAAGTCTAACTGGCAAAATGAAAAGCAGAACCACTTTGGCCTATTTTGTTAATGAGGATGTTTTTAAGAGAATTAATAGAAAGGACAATCAATAATGCTAAAGGGTCAATTAACAATTTGAATGGTATTTTAATTTTGTATTATTAATGGTCTCTTCTGTTTCTGAAGAGGAGAAGAGAGGTTAAAAATGCATTGGAGAAAAATGTCAAGAGAAATTTTAGAGCAAGTAAATTTCTGAAACCTTTGATCTGTAGCTGAGTTAAATGGTGTTGTATGATCCATATAACTGATATCATTTGATCAGATGAGATTTTGAGAAATAAAACCATTTTCTGCTGAAAATGTTGGCAGAATGAATGTGAACTAGGCTAATCTAAGTAGCTTATTGCATTACAAGTGGCATGAACCAAAATCAAACTTGGCACAACGTGAAACAATGTCCCTACCCTACTAAAATACCCCTTTTTCTTTATTTCCATTTTTAACGCAATGAACAAAAGAAAAAAAAAATATTCTTTGATTGATCCCATATGAAAAAGAAACAGGGAGCAAAGGCCCCACGTGTGGAACAGAATTTGAAGCTCATGCTATTATATTTTATCTATTTTTAGCTTTATGTAGATGTTGGGGTTCGTCTACTTGGGATTCCTACGTCCTTGTGGGAACCATCCTTTTGATATTAGAGCCACCTTTTCAATGGACTGTGGATTTTCACTTCACTCACTTTCTCTCCCTATCTTTTCTACTTAGCACGCTCTTGCAAAAGAAAAAGGTTTAGGAATCCTATGCCTCTCCTTATATTCCCATAGTTTGGTTCCTTTTGCTGTATCCCTTTTGAGATAATAATAATATTCCCATCCCATGTTATTATCACTCTCATGTATTTGCTTTCAACAACTCATCACTGCTTCAAATTATGTTACTGATTTTACGTAACTGAATATGCAGAACCTTCTGTTCAGAAAACCACTATTGTGATCATACACTTATCTTCTCACTGTACCTTTCTACTTATTCATATGACGTATGCCCGTATATATAATTGCACACATTAATCAAAACCAAAGTTTTATTTGCCTCATCACATTCAATTCAAACCCACAGAACTTTGTTCAACAAGCTTTCCAATTGATGTGCTCAACAAATTTGTGATGATGGTGACACCAGCTCAAGCTATCTATTGATGTGTTTGAATTCAAACATAGTGAAGATTGTGATTACCTAATTTAATTTCATTGGAGTTGCAAACCCTGTAGACACGGCAATAAGTTAAGGGAATCCAATAACAATAGAGAAAGTTTGTTTTGGTCAAGTACTAGAAAGCGACATTTGTTCACTTGATCAAATTCCCGCCAACACAAGGATTTTGTAATACCTATAGAGTGTTTCTTAATGGGCACTAAATAGTGACCTAAGTAGATGAATTATTGGCATTTGATTAATATATTGTGGGGAGGTTGCTAGTGTTTTTTTCAATAGGTGAATGATGTTGTATAAGCTATGAGTTGATAATGAAGTGTGAGGAGAAGATTAATAGTATTAGATGTGTTGAATGGAATTTGATTTTGACATAAGCTTCAAAAGGGTGAGGGTTGCTTTGGATAAGGAGGAATTGGGGCCTAATAGGTAGCAGCAGAACCTGCAAAGTGCCAAAGAGGAACTGAGGATGAAAAACATTCTGTCATATTCCAAATGGGTCTATCTCTTTAGCATCTTTCAATAAAGAAGGCACTTCACAGAACAGCTCATATGGCTGAGCAGGCAATTCTCTGCTTCACACATGACTTGACATCACCTCTTTCTTTCTCATTACATCCCAAAGTCACACTGCTACATGGTTTTGCTTTTGTCTGAGGAATAAAAATTAATAATAGACCATTTTTTTAATGTATAGGAAAAACAAGAAATGAAGACTGCTGGAGCATGGTCAAAAGTCCCAATGAAGCAGTAACCCCAGTTTCAGTTTCTTTTGTGGGTTGAGGTTGGTCCATTTTGGTTCTTTTCTTTTGAAACTGACAGAGTGTATCAGATGATAACCATTGATGAGGAAAGTATGGGAATGACCAAGTGTGGGACTTGGCTCTATTTATCAGTCCAAACATTTGAAGGAGTTGGATTATTGTCTCAACCACTTGTATAAAATATCCTCTCTTAATCATCACTGCTTTGGAAATGAGGGACCTATAAGCCAACTCTAACATCACAGTCACATTCTAAGGTTTTAAAAACCAGTTATCTTGATCCAAACATCATGGTTTTTGAGGTGTTTCTAACCATAAAACAATCACATTATGAGGTTAAAAATGGCTCAAGAGAGTTGTTTAGCAAGAGATTGAAAAAGGGATAGGAACAAGGTATAGTGGATGGGGGTGCCTATGTTTTGATTTTTACTGGTGAGCGCAGGCTAGAGAAAGCTGAAAAGGAAATTATTGAAAATTCTTTTGTTTGGACTCGTGATATTGCACTTTCATCTCATCTTAATTCCTTTGTTGTCCAATGCATTTTCTTTCCATTCTTTGTATTCTTTTGCTAAGTAATCATATCGTGATTTTCACTCTTTTCAAAGGTTGTCTTGCCATCCCTACCAACCAACATTGCAGATTTTTTTTTTTTTTTTTTTTTTTTTTGTAATATGAAAATACATATTCTCGAATCAAATGTCATAACGTGTCCATTTTTATAGTCTCTTGGATGAATCATGTACTAAGATATTAAGAATAAATGTATCAATTAAAGAGAAAGTTGTGATTGCATATACTGCAGAAAAATATAGTAAAATTTAGTTTTTGATAGTTTGAACGTGTGTGAAAAATGCATACAGAAGCTTTAATTAAGATTTAGGAGGGTAATTTTCAAATGAAAGTCATCTTATCTTATCACAATAACAGATAAAGAGTGGGAAAAGAAAACTATAGAGGAAAACTATTAAAAAGGATTTGGAAGTCAAAATCCTTGTTTATTGACATAATTAACAATACTAATAAAATATGATCGCACCCCTTACCACTTATTGGGCATGTGTTATATTTTCTTCTCCCTCATATTGTTTTGATTTTTTTACAATAATTTTTATAATTATATCTTGTAATTATTTCAACTAAGGTATATTTATTTGTTTGAGTTCATACGATAATACTATCTTTATTCTTTTCATGTGTTTTTATGTAAAAGTAAAGAAATATAATAACTTTTTTATTTCTAATAAAATAGTTACGAAATTTTTTATTTTATCCTTTTCTTTTTACATCATAACAAAATAAGAATGTGTGTGTGTATATACATATAAAGAATTAATTGATAATAGAGTAATTTATATTATTATGTTAGAAGCGGAGAGATAAATAAAAGTAATTTTTTCCAAAGTTTTAATAATTGAAAAAATATAAAGTAAATTTTATAAATATGAAGCTTGGAGAATTCGAAAGTTTAATTTTATCAAAACTTACTCTCTGTCATTTGGCCAATTAGTTTAATATGAATTTGAGAAGGTGTGGACACGATCACTTATAAACATGCATTTTAGGATGAAAAATTTTAAATTATAAAATATTTGAAATGTTTTATAAGAAAATAGATTGTTTGAATAGAAAATTTTAAAAGAAATTAAAACTTTATGAGAAATAATTTAGTTGTTTAAGTTTAGAAAACTTCAAATTTTACCTATAAGGTAAGAATTCAATTTTTTTAATACTCCTTCCATTTTTAATGGTTCCGGTAGATACATTGACAGCCGACATTATTGTTTTACTAATATTCGTAAAAAAAAATTAAGTTAGATTTAATTATAATTATTCTTTTTTTCATCATCGTAAAAATTATTCTTTTATTGATAGAGGTTAGATTATTTTTAAGTTGAGTTTTTTTTATTAAAATCAATGGTGTATTTATGTTGATGTTACATATGTTTTTAGTTCACATCAATTAGGATTATTTTCATTTGATGTAAGTTTAGATATTTTTTTTTTTTCAATCAACATTCAATAGAACACAAATTAAAGTTATTTTGAATCATCCCAATGAACATTGATATGACTATTTTTAAGTCAATAATCAATGCTAATAAGTCTATCCCTCATAATTTTCTAGTTGACATTACTAGTAATATTTTCTAATTAAGATTATTGAAATTATTTATTCATTGATGTAGGGTCAAAATTATTTATCGATTATACTTGTCATGATTTTCCATTAATGTTATTAGAGATTAATTTTTTTTACTATTAATCAATTGTTTTTGTTGAAGCCCGTAATAACTAGTTTTTCTCGATGTACGTAGAGATATATTTTTTTATAATTATGTCACTAATATTATTTGATAATAACGTTACATTTTCATATGTAGTTGTAATTAAAATAACTCATTTAAATAATAAAATTAAAATTTAATAAATTTAAATAATTTAAATAATTTTATTTAAATAAAATATTTAAAAATTAAACAATTTAAATAAAAAATTCTCTATCCAAAGTAGATGAATTACTAAATGAATGGGAAACAAAGCAATAATGAACTCTTTGCCTAAGCCCTTTATATTTCATCTAACATACCCTTTGAATAGGATGTTTTGACTCTAAAAAAATATTATATATGTGATATTCTCATTTCAAATGAAGATTAAGAAGAGCTCAAATGATGATATAGGGGATTCTACAAGAGACCAACTCTAGTGGTAGGTATTTGACAACATTGATGAAAGTGATGTGAAGCAGTGGCAATAAACAAAACTCTCAAACAAATTCAGAAATTTCCAGGAAGGTGTCTCCAAATGGGAAGGCACAAGCAAGTCCTATATGTAGGTGCTTTAGTGGATTTGAATTATGGTGAAGCAGAGAATGGAAGTACAGCTGAAGAAGTTGTGGTGCAATGGTTACACACAGATCATGCAATGCAATCTGAAAGAAAGAAAGAATGAATTGTAGGAGGAGTAACCGAGGCAAGAGTATTAGCTGGACCTTATGATTGCACCCTTTTTCAGGAGCCTTTCATAAAATTTGTCAGAACTTAGGTGAATAGAGAGATCATAGAAGTATATGATTGAATTGAATTGGGTAGGGCTCTTCATTTTTCCTTTTTAAAGCCTATTTTAGCTGAACTCCATGTCTGCCAAATTAATCATTCCCTGCCAATCCTCATGGACCCCAATCTAAAGAACCCACCTCCTTTTAGTTATACCTTATACATGCATTTTTTTTTCTAAAAAAATAACAATATATGGAATTATTTACGTATTTAACCATAGTTTTTGCTTTCTTGAAAAAAAAAAGCAAATTGATTTCTTTTTAGTTTTTGTTTTTATCCGAGCTGTACGGAAAACCTTTCAAGGTAAGCGAGATTGGAGTTTCTGAAAATAAGTTGTGATCGAATTAGAAAATATTCATTTGCATAAAAATTTCCAACACTTAAGTTAGTATAATGACTTTGTTTATAGTGTCAGATTGAGTAAATAACGTAAGTTACGAATGATTAGGTGAGGTAGCTATATAAGTTCCTTAAGTTAGTAGTGTTTTAATCTCAAGTTTGTTGAGATGATATTGTTAAAGTCAATCACAGCATCTGACTCATAAGTTATTAGGTACATCAGAACAACAAGCTTTCAATACGAGGGCTACAGGATCAAGGTCCCCATAAACAGTGTTAATATCTCAATTTCAAATCCATTAAGATGATATTATTAGTATTAATTACTGTATATTCTAAGTATTATCTATTTTAAAACTTAAAGCTTCTTCTTAATTTTATTCTTAAATAATATTTAAAAAAAAAGATTTATTTAAACTGACTTTATTCTCAACTGCTAAATTATATATAATTATTAGATATACCCAAATAATTTTTAATAAATATTATTATTATTTTAAGATGTAGAAGCAGAAAACTTACATGTACTAATAATTTATGGAAGAGTTTCGAGTTGTTGTTGTTAGAGTAGATGTTTATCTACGAAATTTTTTTCGATAATTAAGTTAGTAAAAGTTTTTTTTAGATAAATATAAGGAATAAGTGAATTTAAAATTGGTAGGTACTCCCTATCATTTTTAGTTTATTTAGTCGAATACTTGATAATTGTTTCGACATACGTATATAATCTAGAACCTCATATCCAAATCTAGTTATATTTATAAGTTTTTCTTTAAATAAAGTAAATTAATAAAAATAAGGCGTTTATTTAAAAATATAATTATTTTACTAATATTCTTTCAAAATATATTATTGTTTATTATGACATGAAAAACTATTTTCTAAAACAATTTCATATTCTCTATTTTTTATTTCTTTAGTATACAGGAAGACTTAATCCATGTATTTCTTTTCTGAAAATTTGTTCGAGTACTTGAATATAATGTTTTTTCTATAATTTTCGAGCTAATCACGAACAAAATTATCTATAGTTCATTGAGCTAGGAGTAAAAAATTTAACGTAGATAATGAGAATATTTCTTCAGCTCTTTTTTATCCATTTTATTTATAACGCATTTGTTTTGAATATAATTGCTGAACGACAAATTAATTGCTGAATTGTTTTAAAAAATAGTTTTTAAAACAAATTTTAGTATGAAAAGTATATCTGTGCAAACTATAAGATAATACAAATTTATCTTATGATTTTAAGAGAATAAGATAATACAAGTTTGAGCAATTATATTTGTGCAAACTACTCAAATGTAATTACATTTTAGTGTGAGAAATTACATTTGTCCAATGAATCAATTATACAACTAAGAGTGTACGAGAAAAAATGAAAAAGTGGGAGATATAATAAATTATGTGATCGAAGAAGATAAATACAAAAAGTATTAATTTTTTTTATATAGGTGAATTGACAAATTTGTCATTAATTTCATCAATCAGAGTTCTACTCAAATATTCTATGATATGTAAGATCACAATCCGTTTTTACTGAAATTGATTATTGTTATGTATTGTGTACTTTACCTTTATTACTTTTATTTATTTTATCTATTTTATTTAAAAATGTTTTTTTATGTTGCTTTTAAAATATATGCTGTAAAGGATTGTCTATTGACACGTCTTTTTCCATTCCTTTTTTGATTATTCTTATCTTTATATTTTTTAAAAATATCCTTAATCAAAAAGTTGTACATATGGGTACCTACTCTGTGACCACTTCTAATTCTAAACGTCTAGATAAAATTATAGTAATCAATTATATAAAAGTCATTGTAATAGATTTATACATTTCTTTTTATTTTTTCCAGATCATATTAGAAGTAAGTTATTTAATTCTTTTATATATAATTACGATCATTTTGACTTATTATTGAAATGCATTAGGTTTAACTTAAAATACGTATATAAAGAAGCTTCCCATACAAACCATAATACTTTAAATAAAAGGATAAATGTTATTTTTTGAAATTAAGTTAATTTAAATATATAAAGGGAACGAATTTTAAGAAAAATAGAAATATTTTTTATAGATAAAATAGAACTAATTCATCAATTAGAAATTGACTCCAATATTTAGGATTTAATTAATTTATTTAAGTTAATTTCTTTGAGATATGGTATGAATTGCACTCCATTACATATTATTAATTTATATGTATATTTTTTTACTTTCTTTTAGAACGTGTACTTCAAATGTGGCATTATGGTCATAATTACACAAGATTGAATTTAGATTGAGTTTATTATTAAGTCACAATTGGTTATAATTGCAAACATGTAGATAACCTACGTGTGAAAATCTAATATATATTGACTTTATGTCTAATATACTAAACTGATGTCCAATTGCAATGATTTCATGGTTTTGACACCAAACTCATCCTAATGTCATAAAATAATGTTTAATTTTGAAAGATAAGATGGAAGAAATAGTTGAAGTATGCTACTTACAAAAATATGTAATACCAATAAAATTGCTAGAAGAATTTAGAAACATATATGGAGAACACCCGTATAAAAAGATAATGGTTTCTGCACTAATAGCATGCGTATACTAAACTAATAAAATTATGAAAGCATTTATCAATATCTCTTAGTATGAATAGGACCGGAGAAGAATTTAGTAAAAACGGAGAATAGGAACTTATATAATAAATACCAAGAAGTAAGATAAAAAATAAAATAAAATAAAACATAAGTAAAGAAGTTTTCGATTTTGTAAAACTTTACATCATCAAATATTCTTTTATTCTCTTAAAAGAATAAATAAAATTTATATGAGATTCACTTTGAAAGTCTTAAGAGTTATCTATTTTTGTCTTAGTTGTTATCTTAAGAATCTTTCTCAAGTGATGAATCTTCTTATACTTATCATTTGGGATTCATTACGAGGGTGACATGTTTTTTTCTATTTTTAACTGTCAATCATTTTCTAGTTTCTTTTGCAAAAATATTTTTGCTTTGTGTTTTGTTTTTTTATAGTTTTTGGTGAGATACAAATTTGAACCACCATGGTATATGCTTCCACAATATTCTTTTCCAGTACTTCTTGAGTTGATTAAGATTCTTCCAACCTTATAAGGTTTACACCAACTACTAAGTACATTTACTACACTATGTATATACTCAACTAGAATGTTTTATTATTGTGTAATCCCTCTTGAGTACTACATGTAATTGACATGGACAACATACAAATGTTACACACCAAAATAAATTTTGGCAAGAACTTTAAACTAAATATAATTATAAAAGGTGTTACCTTATCAAGATGTCCTAAGAAAACACTAATGAATTTCGTAGCAAGTGATCTCCACATAACTCGAAACATTCATACAACTTTAAAGCTCAAAAGACGTCGTCTGAAAATTGAATATCATTCATGTCAAGTTTCCATTTATGCTATTATTTTATGAGCTATGGAATAATAATAAACACTTAAGCGTAAATTGATACAAAATTAATAAAAAGAATAAATTGCATTCATAAAAGGAATTATCGATCAAAGCATAAAATACAAAAAACTACACGACCTTAAAATAAATGTACTACTAAGTCACGCTCACCCTCATCATTATCCCCCCGATCAGCGTAACATGATTTCTTGATCTATTCATTTATTAGGATATCATCGTCTTCATCTATTATCAACTAAGATCAAGGCCCCTTGATATATGTCTTTATCGATATTGAACTTATCATTAACCAAAGAGACCTAGTATAGGGACACAACTTGATAGGAAGCCTTATTAAAATCTTCCATGTGTTGGCCATGAAAGAAGTTCTTATATTAAACTAAACTCTTATTGGTATTCTCTCTTAAGTATTTCTCAACATGATGTGAAAGAGTCATGTCAGTCAAACTGTGCTTCAAACTAATAATTTTTATTATAATTTCTTTTCTTTTCTTTCTTTTTACATCTCGAAGACATCTCTCCTTCCAAGTTAAATTCTTAATCACAAATTTGGAGTCATTGGATCTTCTTTATGTTACTACAAATTAAAGTGTTGGTTTTCAAGATTTTTTTTTTCAATATATTGCATGAATAAACCAACTTCACCATTAACCAATTTTGATCCATTCGTTATCTTAACAACAAAGCTCTAGAATGAAGCTCCATGAACAAACTAAGGAAGTTGGTCAAAGAGGTCGAGGTGTATGCATCTCTATCAAAAAGAACTTAGTGAATTCTTTATTTTATTTGATATCTAAATATTGTGTCTTTAAAGATGTAATTAAAGTCCCTCTGATTTTTGGGTAGACCAAAGACAAAGTTCATGCTAATAGTTTTCCAAGTAGCACAAGAAATAGGTATAAAGTCCCTCGGACACTATTTTAGACTTGGATTATAAGTATGAAATGTATTTATAATAATATTTTTGGAAATATTTTCTCATGTTGGGTCAAATAAATTTTTCTTTAAGCAAACATAGAGTCTATCAACTCCAAAGTGTCCTATAAGAACTCCTTCATGTCTCTCTTTTACACAGAGTTTTCTATGAGATCCTTAAGGTCTTCATTAAGTCAAGAAAATCTTCTTAACTTAGTCAAGTTCTTCTTATAACTCCTTAGTTTTCGTTCTTGTAAGAACTCTCTTAGAAGCTTTTCAACTCTTCTCTCCCTTTCTTTCATCTTAACCATATTTCTTGTGAGTACTCCATCTTTTATTGGTGTCTTTTGATCTATGATTTCATCAGGAAAAAAATAAAATTTTGATAAATTTTTAAAATTAAAATAATTATAAAAAAGATTACTATCCAAGTAGTTTTATTATATTTTTTTATTAATAGAAAGATACTACCATATACATATATATAATATTTAAATTTGGCCTTATTATAGTTATTCATAGTCATACATCCAAACATTCTTGATAATTATATAATTTTAAAATACATAAATAAAAAAGCTAAAAATATATTAACTTTCCTTATTTACCTATTTATATGACTAATCTGAACATTTACTTGAAAGTTAATTATTAATGACACAGAATCAGGTTAGGATATAAGACTGAAAATAGACTATTATAACATAATTCAACCTTTTACCTAAACTTAAGAAAAAAAATAAGAAAGAGAACATGTAATCAAATATAGCAATAGATTGTAATGGACATTCTATTAGTGCAAACATAATTTAAAATGAAAAGAAATTCAAATCTTTTAATTATTGGGATTAGAACAAGTGTTAAATTGTAAGTGGAATTCTAAACTCGATATACTAAATGTGTCAATAAAACAATAGCATGCACTCATTGCATGATTTTATTATAGGCATGAACATTTCAAGTTACTTAACAGGTTCTAAGATTCTCTAACAATATATCAAATGAGTGAGACAGTTGCTTAATAAGAGTCCAACACTCAGACATCTTTAGAAAAAAAAATAGTATTTCTAAATAGATATGAATTTGTGTTCATTTTGAAAATACTTAAAGGTAATTGTGAGAGGATTTCGAAAATAAAAGATATTTCGTTACACTCAATAGTCTCACATCGCTTACGAGTTGAAGTCAAGGTCAGTTTATATTTTATATAGATCTTTCTCTCTTAATCTATCAAGATGTCTTTTAAGGACAAAATTGTAATGGAGTTTCGAGCTCTAAAGTGGACAATACTTCGAATGTGATGATTGATCATAGCAATATCATCTCAACGGATTTGAGGTTGGAACATTGGCGTCATTTGTGAGGACCACGTTCCCTTAGCCCTCGACTGGAAGCTTATTCCGGTATACTCAATAGTTTCATATCATTTAGGAGTCGAAACCAATGTCAGTTTATATTTTATATATATTTTTCTCCCTTAATCCATCGAGACGCTTTTTAAAGACAAAATTGTGACAAAGCTCCAAACTCCAAAGCGAGATGTGATGATTGATCCTAATAATGTCATCTCAACGAACTTAAGATCAAAATAATAGATATTTTATCTCTTACATATTTACAACATAAAAAAATATCGGTTAAAATTTATCTTTAGTTATCCAACTAGTAAAAGTGTGATTAGATTATGAAATAAAGAGATTTAGACTAAAGAAATTACAGAAAAATTAGAGAGCAATTTTAAAAAAAAAAAAAGTAGAGAACAATTTTCTTTAAAAGAGGAAATCAAGATTTATTTTTATAACAATTGAGTGCTTACATATCCCACTTTTCAATTATTTTAATGTCCATTTTTTTTTCTGCAAATATATATTATATATGTAATAATAAATACCATAATATTTTCTTTAAACATTTATTAATTGGTTAAAATACACGTGTTAGTTAATAAAATTCTATTTTTTATCAGCAAAAAGTAAAATTAATATTAGTTCGTTGTAACTTGTCACATATATCATGCTTGTGTTTTTGGAGTTGTTTTTTTTACCTACTTTGGATTGGTTCCAAAAGAAACCATGCATTTTTTTTTAAAGAAAAAACTTATATGAACATAATTGACATAAGAATGATAACATTCTGTTTGAGTAATAACCATATCTCAATGTAGAAAGTGACTTTTTCACTAAATTTTATAAATTTTATTAAAACCTACTCCTACTAGACTATGGAAAGAGCTAGATCAATTTACTTAAAATATTTTATCTTAAAAATATTTTTAAATAATCATTAAAAAAGGTATTTAATGAAACCAATTTTTGAGTAAATTAATATTATACAAGCGGATAGCACCAAACACATCAACTCATGGAAATCAGCTTTAATGAGATTAACTAAGCATTTTCTTTTTGCACATTTAGTTGAGATATCTTTCAAGAAATAAGTACTTATTTATCAATTTTTAAAATTACTTACAATAAATTCAAGTTGGAAGGGCTATTAACATAACAATTATATAAAAAAAAACTAAACTGGTTGTACTTCTATTTATTTTTACAACAAAATCCTAAAAAAGATTTGAGATGAAAGTTTTGTTGGCTTCTAATTATAATAACTAAGATGGGGTAAAGGGTTCAATTGATGTGTCACATGTCATTATGGTGTCCTTGCAAGCACACCCTTTCACCATAGAAAATCATTGATAATATTTGTTATAATAAATATGATTATTACCAACTAATAACCAATAAATTAGAAAGAAAAAACAAAGTTGATGAAGATTGAGTGTGGAAAGAGTGGAAGTAGGATGTGAGAAAATGACAAATTCTTATTAGAAAATGAAAGAAAAAGGTGTGGAAGAATGGCACTTTCGTGAGGGTGGATGTGAAACTCAATCATGCCCTACATACTTAACATCGTCTAATAAGAACAACCGTAATGAATGGCACCGACGATAATCACACACACATGAAAGTGATTTCCATTTTTTAAGTTTTGAAAATTCAAAACTTGTTTATGCCTCTAGATTGTTGGAGTAAAAGGGGAAGAATTACAAACATTCAAAGGGGTTTACTAAATTTACATTAGTTTATCATTTACATTAGTTTATCATTTACTAAAAAGATAAAACAAGTGTTTTAACAAGTTATAACCTTTTTAAAAATACCTTCAAAGTATCGATTTGTTAATATATACTCACTTTTTAAAATGAATATCTTAGAAAATATAAACTTGACTTTCTTAACAAATACTTAAAAATATAGTTTTTTAGGGGAGTCTCATACAATAACAAAATTATTTAGTTGTGACCATCAATAAAGTTAAATAAAGAAATAATATTTTAACAAACTTCATTTTATATTAAATTAATTATAATTTTATTATGATAATATAACAATATAATATCTAA
>Ga0209700_105249_pt1 | contig 22079 bp, 6 predicted proteins | sample SiratroredBW_FD_187528 | JGI IMG/M metagenome (GOLD analysis project Ga0209700, IMG submission 187528) | Root nodule microbial communities of legume samples collected from California, USA - Siratro red BW (SPAdes) (version 2) | ecosystem: Host-associated > Plants > Roots > Nodule | place: USA... | reverse complement strand
ATTTCTAGATCCTAGACTCAAGTCTTCAAACTTCAAGAAATCTTCATCCATCCTTCACATGATCTAGAGCATCTTCACTTGGTTGAATTCATCAAATCACTGCAGCAGTCCACTGGTGCTAACAATGTGTATTGATATAATCAAAACTATTTAGAGTTTGATTCATAAGATGACCACTCCCTAACCTCGATGTCAACATATGTCATACATAGTCAAATTAAATGAATGATGGTGTGATTATAGAGAGTTTTGAGCTTTTTGCTTGCCTTATCCTCATGTCATTGTTGTTGGTTTGTATTGTCATTTGCAACTAATGACATTTGTTGATTTAGTGTATAGTCTTCAAGGATTATGAGGTCTAATTTTATCCTTCAGAAGGAGGATAATTGGTCCACTTATAGGATCCAATTCCATTCTTAATCCCACATTGGACACAAGGAATCAAGAAGACCAAACAATAATCATATTCATAATGAAATGGATTAACTTTTCTCAAATAAAACCATAAAATTTCTCTCATTGTGGAAATGAATATTACAATAGGAGCAATTATCCATATGGAGAACAAAATGTCCTCATTTATAATAATTTTGTACTCTAATGAAATTTCAGTACTTAATTTAACATCATAATTTTTTTTACTTAGACCCTTTTTCACAACATATTTGGTATGCTCAATTTTCTATTCCTCTAACACACATAAAATTAATTAATCAAAATTTTCATTCCAAAATTAAAACAATCATGCCAAATTTTTGAAAATTTTATTATAAAAATAAATAAACTTAATGCATCATAATTATTATTTAAAAACAATAATATCTCATAAAATGTTATTTTTGTTTTGGGAAATTGCTTCCTCCATCCTCACATTTTCTGCACCCATCAGAATATGTGAATGGATATTTATATCCTTGTTAATGAAGACAAAAGAGGTTAGGATATTTCAGAAAACATTTTTCGGAAGAGATTGGGTTGTGAGGGTGTGAAATGTCCTAAGAAAACATTTTTCCTAAGAAGTTTTTGTATTATGGAAAACATTTTTTCTAAGAGGTTTTTGTATTATGAAAAACATTTTCCGTAAAAGAGTTTTGTATTATGGAAAACGTTTTCCGTAAGAAATTTTTGTATTATGAAAAATATTTTTCGTAAGAGTTTGTATTATGAAAAACATTTTCCGTAAAAGGTTTTTGTATTATAAAAAACTTTTTCCATATGGGGTTTTTGTATTATGAAAAATATTTTCTGAAAGAGGGGGTGTGAGGACGAGTGCTTACAGAAAACATTTTCTACAGAAGGAGATACAGAAAACGTTTTTAGTAAGCACCTGTCCTAATACCCCCTCTTTCGAAAAATATTTTCTATAATACAAAAATTTCTTACTGAGAATGTTTTTTGTAAGACATTTCACACACCTCATAACCAATTTCGAAATTCATTTTTCGAAATCCATTTTCAAGATACGAATATTGTAATAACCTTATACCCATTCTACACCTTCCACGTTATGCGAAAATAGAAGCCACAAACCTTCTACTCACGATAACACTGTAGGAGAAGCTTTCTTTGCAGCATCCACTAACACGATTGCTAGAGAACATCCACACTACTGAACAACACCTACTAAACAACTCTCCTCTTGAATATTCTAGTGAGGATATTTCTGACATTATAATATTATGAAGGTACAAGAAGCAAATGTCGGATGCCGGAAGTAATTACTTTTTTTTTAAGACATAAGGCCCAATGGTAAGCCCAATTATTGTCATTTATCAATTTGAACCCAACCCTATATATCACCGCCTTAGAAGCCATAAACCTCTACTCGCCAGCACAAGCAGCTTAGGGCGACGCTGAATCCTTCGTTCATCCTTTCTCCGATTCAAAAGCCGTGTCACCGTCGTAATCATGGTTCGTTCTTTAACTTCAGTTAAACTTTCTTCGCGTTTTTCGAATTCCTCGCATGCATTTTTCATTCCGTTTTTGTGTAATCGTAGCCGCAAGGGGATTACATAGAGCGTCACCGAAGAGACTATGGCTACCGCCTCGACCACTTCGAGCGTAAGCGCAAGAAAGAGGCTCGGCAAGTTCACAAGCGCTCCGCAATGGCTCAGAAGGTTTCCGCCACTTTTTATTTGGAATTTGAGTTATGTGGTTGTATTTTCGCGAATCTAATTGATTTTTTTTTTTTAATTCGTGTGGAACAGGCCCTTGGTATCAAGGGAAAGATGATTGCCAAGAAAAACTATTCTGAAAAGGCGCAAATGAAGAAAACGTGAGAGTTTTCTCATTTTACAGCTTTCAAAGTGGTCTAATTTTCTGTATCTCTAATGTTGTATGTTGTATATTGTTTAGTGTGTGTGACGTGGGGGGAGTGTTTTAGTTGTTAATGTGCTGCATTTCTTGCGTTGATGTAAAAAAATGTTTGTGGTCGATTGTTATCTCTAGATTGTTAGATAAGTAGCTTTTGGTAGTTATTAAGTTTGTGAGATAATAATGATTTATCTGTTGTGGTTGACAGTTTGGCCATGCATGAAGAGTCAACATCAAGGCGGAAGGCTGATGATAATGTTCAAGAGGGAGCCGTGCCTGCTTATCTTATAGACCGTGATAACACGACCCGAGCAAAGGCATGTCTCACGTAAATTATTGAATGATAATTTTGATTCGTGATTTCTTCTCGCTGAAGTCATCTAACTTGAATTTCTGATTTTAGGTTCTCAGCAACACCATTAAACAAAAGAGGAAAGAGAAGGCTGGAAAGTGGGATGTTCCTTTACCCAAGGTAAGATTGCATTGTGCGTGGATGATTTTAAATGGCCTCAATTGAAATTGGTTTACTACCTGTCACAGAACCTGTGCTCTTCATGCATTAAGTACACTTTGGATTAAATTGTTAGCGAAGAATTTTTATTCTTTTGCACTTAAAGAAAAGTCTAAACATCTATTCCCAATTAAAGTTGGCTGCAAGCAAACGTACAGACGGGAAGATGTTTAGAAAGGGAAAGTGAAATGTGCTGTGGGAATAAGTACTCACTGTAAGAGAAGAACTATTGGTTGTGGTTACTGGTTGCTGCTTGGTTCAATAGTGTGAAATAGTGGACCTATTCTGGAATTGTCTTCTGTAGGGGCTGGTGCATGCTACTAAAATTGAATAGCAGCTTTCTTGGCTGTGATAGTGGAAAAATTATGTGAAACCTCTATTGGAGCAGGGGCTACCGGAGTGAGTCACAAATAGCCTATCTTAACCATGAAACAGAAACAGTTAGGGCTGTTTTGGCAGGGAAATTTGAGATTTTACCCCTCCTTTGATGAATCAGAACTGAAATCCTACTTTCTGAGTCACTTGCAAGAAGTATTATGAGGTAGCGCCCACTGCTCTACTTTCCCTTGAACACCTACTCTTCTCTGGCAACATTTCCAGCATATCCCAGTATTTTCCTTTCTGGCCACTTGTGACTCCTTTTGGCCTTTCTCAACCATTGCATCCTCTGTTTTCCATAGTTTTTGGTCATCCCTTCTGTGACCATTTTTGGCAAACATGCTGCTGCTTCTGGCCATTTTGACCTTTGTTTCCTTGTTCGGTTCTGTGCTCTCTTCTAAGTATTATCCTTTATTTTTGTTCTGAATTTCTTATTAGTTAGAACAGAGACCATTGTGTTACCTGCTATCCCATTATAGCATCTTCAGGTTGGCTGCTATGGCACCTTTGTTTGGGGGAAAATACCAGTGTTGATGAAAGTGGTTGTGACAAGAAGGACTGAACTTTTGACGACAAATAAGGGCTAACTCTGGCCATAGATGCTTGGGTTCCGAAAAGGTTACTACAAGGTCATGCTATGGTGATTGGTGGCAGCTGTTTGGACACAATTGAGTAGAGGGTGGTAATTTTTTTGAGTGAACAAAAACAGTGGAGATAGAAAGGAATACAAAAACAAAACTGTACAGTTTGCATCCATACAACGAAGTTAAATATAAACAAATCACATAGGCATCATGTGAGTGTTGACTGCATCAATTGATGATAAAAAAAACTACTCAATATTCATGTTTGTATTTCCTATTTAGCAACATGAAAAGTATAGCATATTCAATATAGATTCCTTTTTCAGGAGTGTTTTTTGTATTCTTTTTGAAGGAAAGGATGCCCCTAGGGTGGTGTTGTGTTCCTTTTTTGTTTACATGAATGTATGCCTTCTTCATTTCTTCAGGTTCGTCCTGTGGCTGAAGATGAAATGTTCAAAGTGGTCCGGACTGGTAAAAGAAAGAGTAAGTATCATATTTATTGGTCTAAACTTAATTACCAGTTTTTAATGTCTTTTTTTTTACCTTATTGGTATCACTTGGTTAAAATGGTATAAAATTGTTATTTTTAAGTATTACTCACCAGCGTCAGTTTTTAATGTCTTTTTTTTTTTAACCTTATTGGTATCACCTGATTAAAATGGTATAAAATTGTTATTTTCAAGTATTACTTACGTCGCATTGTGGCCGTTTCTTTATCTTTCTATAAATCTTGATCTTGCTTGTGTATGATTCATAGTTCATTCTTGCATTATTTGCATGAATACGTTGAGGATATTGAGTACTTGAAATCTTTACTTTAATTGTGTTCTTATGATTTTATTAAATACTTAGAGAATCTCTATCTTGTTTAGGAAGGTCTCATCCTGCAATTGTTTATAAGATTTAGGATTTAGGGTTTATTCGAGTATTAAAACAAAGAGTGTAATGATCATTCTGAGACACATATGATAAAGCATGATTCATCATTTTGCAGGCAAGCAATGGAAGAGGATGGTTACTAAAGCTACATTTGTTGAGCCTGGTTTTACAAGGAAGCCTCCAAAGTATGAGAGATTTATTCGTCCAACAGGATTGCGGTTCACCAAAGCCAATGTCACTCATCCAGAACTTAAATGTACTTTTTTTCTAGAAATAATTGGAGTAAAGAAAAATCCTAACGGCTCTATGTACACCTCTCTTGGTGTCATGACTAAGGGAACTATAATTGAGGTATTTCTATTTCATGCTCTTCTAATCTATTAGTAAACATTTGACTTTTTTGTTTTATCATTTATAACTCTTATCAAACTGTGTTACTTATTTATCTGTTTAATGTAATTCAGGTGAATGTAAGTGAACTTGGCCTTGTCACACCTGCGGGGAAAGTTGTGTGGGGTAAATATTTTTTTATCAATGTTGGCTGAATTTTCAATGAAAAGTCTGAAATTGATTCAACGGATTTTTATTTGCCGTGAATGCAGGTAAATATGCTCAGGTTACCAATAATCCAGAGAATGATGGTTGTATAAATGCTGTGTTGCTTGTTTAAGGTCATAGCAACTATTGGAGAACTAACATGACATCAAACTTCAAATGAGGTGGTCAAAGTTCCACTCCTATGCTTTTTGCTATCTATGCTATGAGTAGATCACCATCTCCAAAGTTCGCGGAAAGTTGTCCAATTGTTGAGAGTGTGAAAGTTTTCAGAATTGTAGTTAAATTATTTTTTCCTATTTGTTGTATTTTTTTTTTTTTTTTCATGTTATTAGTAGTAGTGGTAGTGGTTGTTAGAATTATGGGATATGATCTTTTATTTATTTTCTGAATTTATTTAAAACTTAGTTGCTCTCTCTTATTCTCTTGTTTCATTTTATCTTCATCATCTTTTTCTATATGCCATTATCTCTTAACAAAAACAACAATTGGTACCAGGAATTTCTTTGACAGACTTGTGTGTTTTAAGTTGTGATGGATTCTGAAATTAGTTTTTTCTAAGTTTGATGGAAGAAGTCCAGTCCAGGTCCAATAATTAGATTCATGAGGTTCAATAATTAGATTCATGAACTGACATATTGAAGTTCAAAGGGAGACTTGTTTGAGAGACTTGTGTGTTTTAAGTTGTGAAGGATTCTGAAATTAGTTTTTTCTAAGTTTGATGGAAGAAGGCCCCGTCTAGGTCTAATAATTAGATTCATGAGGTTCAATAATTAGATTCATGAACAGACACATTGAAGCTCAAAAAGAGACTTGTGTGTGTTTTAAGTTGTGATGGAAGCTTAAAAAGAGACTTGTGTGTGTTTTAAGTTGTGATGGATTCGTGAAACTAGTTTTTTCTAAGTTTGATGGAAGAAGGCTCAGTTCATGTCCAATAATTAGATTCATGATTCATGTCTAGACACATTGAAGTTCAAAAAGAGTTAGAATCTCCAATGAAGATCTTGAAGTTAGTTTTTTCTAAGTTTGATGGAAGAAGGCTCAGTCCATGTCTAATAATTAGATTCATGACTAGACACATTGAAGTTTAAAAAGAGTTAGAATTTCCAATGAAGATCTTGAAGTGGCCAATCTTGAGTTTTTTATAATCATTTATTAAATTGTTGAGTTTTCTATAATCATTTATTAAATTGTAAAAATTAATATAGGAAATTTTTTTCTTGTAAAAATAAACCCTAGGTGCTTTAGGATTAGAAAGGCACTTAGGTTAGGGTTTAAAAGTACCTATTAGGACATGTCATGTGATATCTCCTCATTGGATGACGAAGAAAGGTATCTAGGGTTTAGGGAAGCTTGCTCCACACGTTAGGTTACCCTAATCCTAGTGTGTGATGCAAGCTAAGATTTCCACTAACTTAGGCTGCATGCTATCTAGCTTAGCTTGCATGAGAAGCTATTAGTTCATCTTCATTTTCTATAAAAGAGGTGTAGAGATTTTTCTTGTAGATTTAATTTTATTTTAATGGAATGTTGCTGAATTTTTGGTACACTATCAAGTTTCACTTAAGTTTCTTCTTTTAAAAGTTAGAGACTCACTTTCTTGAAGGTTGACCCAACCTCCTTCAAGACTTGCACCACCTAGTTCACCATCAAAGGAGCTTCACCATAGCTTCTTCCACACTTCATCTTCATGGTGCTTCCACGTGCTTGAGGTGCTCTTTCCTTGGTATTGATCGGCGCAAACTCTTCTTTCTACATCACAACTCAACTCATTGTAGAACCACAAGGAGCAACTAGCACCAAAGGAGCCCTCTATCAAAGTTGCTTTCCCAGTCTTTGATGCGAAAAACTATGACTTTTGGGCAGTGAGAATGGAATCTTTGGAAAGTTGTGGAAAAAGATTATGAAATACTTTCGTTACCAGATAATCCTATCATGGCTCAGATAAGAAGTTACAAAGAAAAAAAACAAGAAAGGCAAAAGCGAAGACGTGTTTATTTGCTGGTGTTTTTCAAATAATTTTCACAAGACTCGTAGCTTTCAAATTAGCAAAAGAAATTTGTCATTAGAAGAAGGAATATGCTTGAGATGAATGAATGCGGAGCATGAAAGTGTTTAATTTAATGAGAAAATTTGAATTGCAAAAGATGAAAGAGTATGAGACAATCAAATAATATTTAGATAAATTATTGGGTATTGCTAACAAGATAAGATTGTTGGGCAATGACTTTGTTGATTCCAAAATTGTTGAAAAAATTCTTGTAACTGTGCTTAAGAGGTATGAAGCATCCATAATCTCATTAGAGAACACAAAGGATCGGCTAGAGAAATAATATTTAGATAAATTGTTGGGTATTGCCAACAAGATAAGATTGTTGGGCAATGACTTTGTTGATTGTAAAATTGTTGAAAAATTTCTTGTAACCGCTTTTAAGAGGTATGAAGCATCATAATCTCATTAGAGAATACAAAAGATCTGTCAAAGATCAATCTGGCAGAAGTGTTACATGCTTTGCAGCCACAAGAGCAGCGAAGGTTGATGAGAGAAGATTGTGTTGTTGAAGGTGCACTTCAAGCCAAAAACAGTGAGAATACAACCAACAATCAAAACAAAGGCAAGGGTAAGAAAAAAAAATTACCCACCTTGTCAATATTGTGACAAAATGGGTCACCTACTATTAAGATGTTGGAAGCGATGCGAAGTGCAGTAAGTGCAATCAGATTGGACATGAAGCTATAATTTGCAGAGCAAATATCTTGCAAGTTGTAGCTGATGCAGAGAATGCATAAGAGGATAAAAACCAGCTCTTTGTTATTACTTGTTTCTCATAACAATTCAAGTGAATCTTGGTTGATAGATAGTGGTTGCACCAACTATATGACTTATGATAGAGAATTCTTCATGTGTTTGGATGACATCGAAGTCAAATTGGTCAAAATTGGGAACGATGAACAAATTCCATTAAAAGGTAAAGGATCAGTAGATATAATAACAAGTTACACAAGTACAAAAACCCTCTCTGATATTTTATATGTATTTGAAATTAATCAAAACTTGCTTAGTGTTGGACAACTGCTTGAGAAAGGGTTCAAAGTTATCTTTGAAGATAAGAGCTGCATAATTAAAGATCCAAAAGGCCTTGAAATGTTTAAGGTAAAAATGAGGAGCAAGAGTTTTTCATTTTGTCCAATGAAAGAGGAGCAGGATATAGTTACAGTTACATGAAGCTCAATTGATCTTTGGCATAAAAAGTTGAGTCATTTCCACCATTCAGGGATGAACTACATGTTGAAAAATCAACTAGTTTGTGGAGTTCCTTATTTGATAGAAAAGCTAGTTGAATGTGAAGCTTGTAAATTTGGGAAGCAAACAAGAAAACCATTTCCTAAAAGTAGTTGAAGGACAAGTCAAGAATTGTAGCTTGTTCACACTGATGTCGCTCGACTACATAGAACTCCATCACTAAAAAAAGTCTTTATTATATTATTTTTATTGATGACCTAACGAGAATGTTAGATTTATTTTTTAAATATAAATCAAAAGTAACTATTGAGATCTGACAATAAAGTAAGTAAAAGAAAAAATAGATCGATCGTGAAAATAACTAAGTATATTCTTTATCAAAAGGAATTACTAAAAAAAGTTATAGGTTGGAGCTGCAAATAAAGTTGTGTTTATTCAAAATAAAATTCTTACATGAGCTATACAAAATCAAACTCCTTTTAAAGCGTAGTTTGTTTTTAAATTTATAAGGAAGAAATTAGGAGTTTGCAATCTCCAAGGCAAGGCAATGAAGAGTATTGAGAATGTGCCTTTCGGATTGTTCGAAGATTTTTAGAGTAATGTTATTTGCTGATTCCTATTTTTTTTTTTTTTTTTTTCATGTTATTAGTAGTGGTGGCTAAAATTATGAAATATGATCTCTTAGTTATTTTCTGAATGTATTTAAAATTTAAATTGCATTCAAATAATAAATATACGATTTAACAGCCTCTCTTATTCTCTTGTTTCATTTTATCTTCTTCATCATTTTATTCTCTTTTCTCCTACTGCCATTGTCTCTTAAAAAAAAAACAACACCAATCTTTGCCGGGGCCTGATACTTTGTCCGGGGAAACAGTGAGAGAATTTTTGTTGAGATTGCGATACTGACATGTTCCAGCACTTGACATTTTAGGTGACTGTTATACAAGAGTCAGACAGGTCTGATGAATTTATATACTTCATTTGCAAGAAGAGACATTTTAGGTAGCTGCATTTATATACTATGGTACAAATTTTATATCTTATGTATTGCCAATTGCTAAATTTTAATTATTGCCCACTGCATTTCCTAATGGATGTACCAAGCAGACTTTTTAAACAATTTGGACCTTTGAACTAGTGATTTTAAGTCCTAACAAACTTGTGTAGCCTATCCGAAGGAATGAATATCTATTTAAAATGCTGTAGGGGAAAATAGAGTTAATTTCTATGCGAATGTAACGTTTTTTCAGGGTTAGAAGGGTGTTGTTTTTCAAGGGAGTGGATACCGGTTATGTTTGCCGTTGATTTTTCCGTAGAAAAATTGTTTGTGTTTAAAATCAATACTTGAGAAAGGGATTATTAATGAAATTAATTTTTCATACGATGATAATAATAATAATAACAATAATATATTGATAAGTATGTTACAAAGAGTGCCAGTAGCATTGCTCTTTTGTGGAACACTGAAATGTCCAATTTTTGCCAAATGAGTGGATATTATTTCTGTCAAATTGAACAGATTGCATTGTCTTTTGAAGTGGAATTTATTGAAGGAGAAGTGGGTAGTTATGGTTATTCATTAAAATACAAATTTAATAGTTAAGTCTGTGATTCAAAGTCTACAATAGACAATAAATTATGAAATATTAAATATTAACCATTTAATTACTGATTCCAACTGCTCACTTCATTAAAATGAATCTCATCATTTAGGAATTAAATGCAATACTCCAATATGATAGAGATGTTGCAAAACCAAAAAAAATTCATGGACCTCAATTTCTACTGGTTGAAAACATAGAACTTTAGGAAAAAAAAAAAAAAAAAAAAACTTTAAAAAAAAAAAAAAAAAAAAAAACTTACACTTTGTGCAAGGGAGTAAGTCATCGGAATTATATATGAACGTGTTACAAAATTTAAGTGTATCTTTTTTCAAAATTTAAGTGTACACTTCTCCAAAATTATAGAAGACAACATTTTCATGCATTATTATGCTCCTGTTTTAAGTGCATTTGATCCTACGAAATCAACAACAACTGATTAGAAGCAAAGTTTTACAATGAAAGTAGCCAAGTCTTGGCAATAATTATCCAAAATTATCTAGCCACGATGGACCACAATAACATCATCATCTTGGTCAGAGACTACACGTGAGTCACTTGATCCTTAATGGCCCAACAAAATTAAATTAAAAAAGTGAAGTGAGATAGTGATAATGGTGGGTAAACAATGTCAAGATTTCCAATCATAAACCCTATCCAAATCTTCAAATAGATGATTCTTAGGAGCATCAAGTGAAATATGACCAACTTATTTGTAGTTTTGTATCACTGATTGTGGCTCACAATTAATTGTCTTCCACCTAACCACTACATTTTGGTGCTAATTGTTGTTATAAATGTTGAAAGACAATGGTGACAAGCATAGTTGACAATGACATGTCACATGTTGAACAATACAATGTAGGAGGATGACCTAACACTAGTTTGTAACTAAACATTTCTTCTTCATTTGGAACCTTGGCTGCATTTGTTTCCTAATCACATGGTTTTCAATTCCCGTGATTCCTAAACCAAAATGAATAAGAAAAAAGGTTTCAAAGTACACAAATTTATCTTCTTCAGCCCTTCCTTTTTATTCTTTATTTCAATCCACACTTAGGTTAGAAATGATAGACATATTTAGGCATCTACCTGATGTAAAAGAAATTGTATTCTCAATGCAATTATTGGCATGGAATTTGACAAAAAAAGTGACAAAGTAATTCTATTTTGAATGGTCACGAGTTTTAAATTGTCATAATGTCACAAAAGATCAAATTTGATTAATTAATTATATTTTTTGTTGTAGGTCTACTTATGAAATATCAATAAGAATACCATCTCATTGTAGGTAATAATATTAAAATAGTACAAAAAAAAAATATCGTTGATCAAAAGTCATTTTATAATATTAAAACTATCCCAACAGGAAACACAATTTAGATTTGATTAATTGGAGGAAAAAGTGTAACTAAAATTTAAGAACGCAATAAACAATAATCTTTAGTTTTTTTTTTTCTTCTAATCTAGCATGTAAATAAAAACAAGAAATCCAAAAAAATTTAATTTATATCTGAATTGAAAAATTGTGAATTTGAGCTTTTAATTCAATTGTCACCGAGATTTTTTTTTTTAATTTTTAACTTTTTTAGTAATTAATCTTTTGTTCCTATATGTATAACTAATATTATTTAATAGACTCACGGATGCTGAAACATATTTAGCTTATGAATCTTCATCCTCACAATCTTCTTAACACAAGTCCTTCCCACAAATTTTCTAGTCCAAAATTTTCAACGTAAAACAACCAATCAACATAAAAAGTAGCCGTGTTTAATTATATCATATTCAAAGGGTCACCATTAAATATTCGTAAATAAAAAGATATTTGATAGAGGATATACTATATGAAAAAAAAAAACTCATTTTAGGAGAGAAAATTGTTTAATTGTAAATATGGTTATAAAGTCTCATATTAAATAAGAATAAACATTTTGAAAAACATATATTTTAAAAAACGCAAATGTAATGTTTTAAAATATTGAATTGAATGGAAAAAACAATTTTATACAATGAAAACTCCAATAATAATGAATATTCTAGTTCTAATCTATATGATTGCTCCACCCATATTTGTTCTCTTCATCTTTCTTTTTACATTTTTCATTTGGCTTCAAATATCTTCGTATTTGAATCAAACAAATAATTCTTTATTTTTATTTATTTCTATTTAACCAATCATTATTACAGCATTTTTAATTAACGACATAAAATTAAGAAAATATTAAATTAAAAATGGTAAAACAAATTACTTACCAAATTATGTACTACTAAGGCTATATTAACTCTATAGTTAAAAATTAACCAAATTATTCTTTCTCTTGATTTTTATGGATAATGGATGATTTCTACTTCAGACATGGACCACACCAGTGACCCTTATTTTTTCTTGTACCCCAGAGGAAAAAATAATATATTACAACTCCTAAAACTTAATATCTGCACAAACATGATCCTGTATAAATTTTAGATCTGTGGGGTTTTCTTATTTTTGGAGAGAAGAAAAAAACTTCAATGTGCTTTTTATGTCATAACATCCATGTTAAAGGTGGAATAACTTGCAAAAACAAATAAAAATGGCATTATGGCTGGTTTTGGCTATGAACTGAAGAAAGCATACTACTAACTTCATTCTTTTTCCTTTTTCCTGAAAAAAGTTTTAACTGAATAGAGCAGACCAAGAAAGTCACATTTCTAAATTTCCACTAAGAGGTCAAGAGAGAATGCAATTAAGGATATAGCATCACTTCTTTGACATCATGTTACATCACAATTTCACACAAAAAAACAAAAAATTGTCAAAGTGATAAATGGTGTTTTGTTTATTATAGAAAGTTGAAACAACACACAATCTTTTGTCCCTTCCCACCATTCACTACCAATAAATATGTTTAGAGAAGATAAGCATGTGCATGTACAAGTTGGAGCACTTAATGACTTTAAAATATAAGTTCAACTTGATTGTTTTATACTCATAAAATGTGTAAAAAAAATTATAGAACCGAACGTGGATCTTTGCATTGATTCTTTTCTGCTAGTTGTGGAAAATATTTGAACATTGCTAGTTTAAAAAATTGTAATTAAATCTCAAGTTTGAACATACAAGATTCTCGTGAATGGTGACTTTAGAAGAGTTTGAAAAACAATGCAAAAATATCTAAACGCATCATCGTATCATAATCATGGTACGTACACAAGCATATTTTTAAAGTAAAAATAATATAACAATTAACTATTTATGCTAAAGAAATTTTTTTTTTCTTCTCAAACTAATATTTCCCTTGCATAAACTCTTCTTTCCGACAACTTCTGAAAATTTCTGGCACGGTGATATATTTAAATAAACAATTAAAACAATCTTAACTAGTTGTATATAATTATTTGATCAAAGTTAATTTATACTATAACTTATGATGTTCTGATGTATATTTTTTTCATGTGCATGCACGAAAAAAAAGAGTGCCATTAATAATACCACATGAATGCAAGCTTCTTCAACTCACTCTTCATGACTTTGTCTGGAAATTAAAGTTATTGTACATCTAAAAGAGTTGTCTCTTGTGAACAAGATCCTAGAGAAAATATTTTTGCTAGAAAGATTTACTTTGTTTAAGAATTGTTTCTAAAACTATGTCAATAGAAGTTTTTAATTTCTTTTCAAATACTTTTACTTTATACATTGAGAAAGTATTCTTCCTAATTTTATTGTTGTTTCTTTTATCCCCACTGAAAAGAATTAAGAAAGTTTTAAGGAGGTAAAACGATGGTTTAATAAAATATAATTAGATTTCCCTAGAATTGAAGTTATTGAATGGATTTGTTAAAAATAATTGTGAAAAACCTTAAATGAAAAGTATATTTGTATCATTCAGAAATAAAATGGAAAAATATTTTTTTTTAATAAAGAAAGTGATTTTTAAATTTTTAATTACTGACACGTAACTAAAAAAAACTCTTAATATAAAATATACAAAATTCATGAAACAAAAAGAAGTGCACACCATTTGGAAACATATAGAGGTAACATTTGACATGAAACAAAGTTCACTTGTTTTTTCCATATAGCTTTAATAGGCTGTAGCAGTTACCACCAACAGCTATGTGTGTATATATCACTTTCTGCAAGAAAGCGACTTCTGAGATTAAGGCAAAAAAGAACATTGAAGGTGCTTATCTCCAATGATGCTGCTATGCTAACACGTAATTGGATATTTATGAAGGTGAATACTATGATATGATTGCCCATTTTGTATTATGAAGGGTTATAAAACTAACAAAATAAGAAATTTCAGGAGTGGATGAACAAATAAACGTTAGTTTATTCTGAAAGGGTCCACAGTTGACAAAAAGTCAATAATCAATGTAGCTTGACAATTGCCTTAAAGCTATCATAGTTGTTATAAATTATAACTACTTATCACAAAGTCAATGTCAGGTTTCAGAGTACATAGAAATTAGCACTGAAAGGAAATCAGCAGTGTGAAAGACTCACAGTGGTTTAAGCATTTCAAGGTGCAGATGTCAAGAGAAACTAACTAACCATTGAAGAACACAGAAAGAGACAAAAAAAAAAGGTATCCCAAGATACACTCATAGTCAGACACTGTGCTTGTTGCTCTCTAATGAGAAAGCATGTACTGGTAAGTTTGACATTGACAATGAAACCTAATTCTATGACCAAGTTCCTGCACACTGCATGCTCTCAGTGCCTGTTATTCCATTTGTAAAATGTAAATCATTCATGGCAAAAAAAAAGTTGAAGATACAGTTGATATTCATTACTTATCCAGCATGTTCATTTATCACAAGCATCCAATTATGAAGTTGGCAATGATGTTAATAGATTGAAACTGTTTCCATCAAGATAGCTGGATGGTAGGCCTGCTGCTCAGAAGCATCAAACTGGACCCACCAATTACACTCATAAAATGCTAAATTTTCCAACATATGGATGGGACCAGGATGCAGTGCTAGAAACAAAATATGGGAGACAAAGGTGGTTGATAACATATCTTGACCACATACCACTGTGTAAGGCTTATCCTACTTTGTCTAATAAACAGAAACACAAAACAATTTTGAATTTTATAGTAATGAATCAGAGTATACAAAAGAACTCCCCAGATTGAGGTAGGTAGTTGGGGACATTATGCAAATAGGGGACTAAATGCTTCTTTCATCATTAAAGTAAAAATAAATATTTAGCAAACTACTAGGAAGAAAAATAATATGGCACATTGCTTCAGTTATGATGCTACGATTATCTCCGTCTAGTAGGCTGATGGTGATATCTACTACTACTACTAGTGCTGTCATCTTCAGTCTGATCGTTGATCTCTCCACCTGTGTGCCTTTTATCTAATCCAGAGCCTTTATGCTCCAGTTGATAATCGCGATGGGAACGGGAAGATTCTCCCTCAACCCTTCGTTCCTGCAGACAGGAATGACAAAAGAAAACAGATAAGCATCAGATTACAGCAAAACTAAACTCTTTCTTTTTGTCTTTTGAGTCATGTACAATGTAAAGTTTGATAAGGAAAAAGAATATACATCACGGAATAAGAGGTCCTCAGCCTCCAGCATGTGGATAACATGTCCTATTTTAGGCCTCTTTGAAGCATCAGGGTCGACACATCGAAGAGCAACCAAAAGGGCCCGTTTAAGAGCCCTTGAAGATGGCTTTTCAGCAAGCTTAGGATCAACCACTTCCTCAGATTTTCGATTACCAACCATACTTTTCAGCCACTCTATTAAATTAACCTGCAACAATTCCAACTTCCACAGTCAGGGGAAACCAGAGAGAGAATGTGCAGACAACAGTAAAACGAACATTCTCAAAACTTTTGACAGTGTTGGTGATGGTTTCTAACCTCTCCTTGTGGTCTACTATAATCAACAGGACTTCTTCCCGTAATTATTTCCATGATAAGTATCCCAAAACTATACACATCACTCTTCTCAGTCAGCATTCCAGTGCAGGCATACTCAGGTGCAACATAACTGAACAAAAAAGAGAGAATCACTACTTGTGGTTGTGGATCTTAAATTTGAGTAATAATACCTCGGTTCTCATATATAAGCAAAAAATGTCACTTTTTTGGTCTCAAATAGAAGCAAATTTTAACTACTTTTATTTCCTTTAATGATATTTTTTCCTAAAACACCCTGACATTATTTATGGTCTGACCTTTGGTTATACCATCATAGTATATTTTTGTGGGAAGATCATCTAGTATTAATAAAAATGAATGCCCTTAACTGTTTTCCTTAATATGTGCAAAATCAGCTTTTTTTGCTTAGATATGAGAATGGAGCTAGTACTAGTAATAACCAATTATAATAGAAAATAAAGATAGGGAAATGCTTGGTTAAACCATACTAACCCAAAGGTTCCCATCACTCGAGTAGTGACATAACTATGATCAGCAGACAAAAGCTTGGCAAGCCCAAAATCAGAAACCTTTGGGTTCCAATGGCGATCAAGCAGAATGTTGCTCGATTTCACGTCTCGGTGGACAACCTTCGGTTCAAGACCCTCATGAAGATAGGCCAGTCTGAAAAGATACACAGAAGAAATCACTTTGATCAAAACCTTCCAAGCACTGAAATGGATTAAGAATGCATACTAGACCATAAATATAGTACCCTTTTGCCGTGCCCAATATAATGTTCATTCGGATATCCCAAGTGATAGGGCTTACAGCTCCAACATCACCGTGCAGCCACTGTTCTAGATTCCCATTGTCAACATATTCATACACAAGCATCCTACGATAAAAGAAACATGCATCAAATCTCACCACCTTCAAATCAAACAAACTTTCTACTTTCAATGCTCAAAGTAAATTCAAAAATATACCTGTACGCCCCCTCAACACAGTATCCAAGCAACCTAACAAGATTCTTATGCCGCACACGACCAATTGCTTCCACCTCTACTTTGAATTCTCTCTCAGCTTGGCCCCTGATAATGAGTTAGACATTAATCACTTCTAAGAGAAAGACAAATCCAAGACCAAGACCACATTCTTTTCACTATACACCAACAGTTAGTGAGTAAACAAAGTCTAATTTAATGGAAAATCGCAACAAAGTGTTATACTAAGAAAACTCCTGAAAGTGACAACATTAACAATTCGGTAGTAACAAACAAGGAGCCGAAAAGAAAAACGATTCTTTTCTTCACGTAAGTAAGAAACTTTACAACACAACACCCAGAAGCAGAAGACAAGGATAACACACGAAAAAGAAAACAGGTTAAAAAGTATTACAAAAACAGTAGTAGCAAGAGTAAAACAGAAGGAAAACATGAAAAAAAAAAAAAAGTCAATCACTGTCACCACAAGCACTAATTTACTTCAAGCAAGTAAAGCTGCATTCCAAACCTAGCACAAGCATCCATTTAATTTAGCTCAACCCAAGCAATTTTTTTTTTTCCAAACACCCTCAAATCAAATGAAAAAAAAACACAACCCCAAAACCAAGAAAACCTTTCTCCTATGCAGATTCAAAAACACCACATGAAAACTTCAACCCCAGACACCAAAACTAAGAAAAATAAATTCATACAAACACATGAATTTCCCCTTACACTTTTACTATAACACACACAGACCCAACCACAGATCACAGAAACACCATTTTTCTTCAGCCACCCAAATTAAACCTCAAAATAAAAAAATTAAATTTACTGGCAATTTCCTCTAAAAATTTGATCTTTAACCAAGTAAAACGAATTGAGCGATCCATGTAGCCACCCCACTTCATCTGAATTTAACTATCACACGAAATTGAAGATTGTAATAAGAAGAGAGACATACTTATTATTCAAAAGGTTCTTAACAGCAACCTTGTTTCCATCAGGCAACAACCCACGATACACGATTCCATAGCCACCTTCACCAATCACGTTCTCTTCACACAACCCATTAGTCGCAGCTTCCAGTTCCCTCAAAGTGTACCACCTCCCCCACCCGAGATGCGACACTTCGGGGCCCACACTCCCGCTCCCCAGCGACGACGCCGTTTCGCACAAGCTCAAGGTTCCCCTGCTCTCCCCACTGGAGTACAGTACGGCGGCGGCGCGGGGCTCCGCCTTCGGAGGTGGGAGGCTGACGGCGTCGGGCGGCGGGTGAACGTGGACGATCTCCAGAATTTCCTTGGAGATGGGCGGCGTGGGGACGGCGGCGGCGCTGCGGCGGCGGGGAGTTTTGTGGTGGTGGTGGCGGCGGCGGGAGGTGAGGCAGAGGGACAGGAGAAAGAGGACTATGACGATGAGGGATCCGACGAGGATTCCGATGACGACCCAGAGACGGAGGCCGAAGATGGAAGTGCGTTTGGAAAGCTCTGTGTCGACGAAAGCTGCGTCGTACACTGACATGGTTGCAAACACAGCGATGCGGGCTTAGAAAATTGGTGGCATTGGTTTTGGTTTTGGGTGGGAAAGTGAAGTTAGAGAAAGTTCATTGAAGAAATTTGAAGAGAGAGAGAAAGAGAAAAGTGAAGAAGATGAGTTTACTTATTTATTGTGTTTTTGTCTGGTTTTTTGTGTAAGAAAAAAGGTTTAATGTTATTGGGATTTGAAGATGAGGATTCTTAGAATAATTATATTAGCATAAATATTATTAATGGTCTAAGTTATTTTGTATTATTTTAACTTTTTTGAAAGTTGTTAAAGAAAAAATTATTGAAAGGAATCTTCATTGTCATAAATATTATTCAAAAAGATAAACTTTATTGTTCAACAAATAGTCAAATTCAATTCAACTAGTTATTTGTCCTGTCCAAATATGAGTCTCAAGGAGAAGAGATGGTCTTAAGAAAATTATCCTTTCTTCTATAATGTTTTTTATTAAATAATATTTATTTTATTTCAATTTTTCATAAAATAAGAGTTATAGGTTTCTAAAAGTGCTTTGTATTTTAATATAATATATAAGTGTTATGTTTTTAATAAAGTTATTTTATTTATAAGTGAAACATTGAATAAAATTTAATTTTGAATTACGAAAATTAAAAATGAAAATTTTAGAATACAAAAGTTAAATATTTCTAAGAAAATATCTGAACGATTTAATTATGGTAAAATTCCATTCACCACTTTGGAGACCATTTTAAAAAAATAATATTCGGATTTGCTCTAATTTTAAAATAAATATTTACATCTTTTATGCTATAAATAAAATAATCCTTATTTAGTTATATTTATACTTATTTCTTTACAACGTATTTATACTTCTGTTAAAATCATATTTAAATATAATAGTAAGCTAATGAATTCAACCAGATATTTTATAACTATTTATTTGTTTATTTTGATATTAAAATAAATTTTTAAAATATTTTTATATTATGTAGGAAAATCTGTAATTGAGTGAATATATATATATGTATGTAGTGGAAATGATGCTTATATATTTATCTAAATATTACATTAGTTTTCCACTTAAGGGTATTTTAATTGCTTTAATTTGGTCATTTTAAAATATATTTATCAACAGTATAAAAAAAAAATTCTAATGTATAACTAAACTTAAACTAATTTACAATAATTAATGTATTTCTAACAGAGATTAAGTGATAAAGATATGTAATTAAAAATCATACGTTGCATAAACATATGCTACTGGTAGATATATTATGATATAAATAGAGTATTTAGTATATTATTGACTGCAATTGTGAATTATACTTTCCAAATACAATAATCGATGTTATCAGCAGCACAACACATAAAAATATTATTGTTCAAAGGTAGTTTATGTAAAAAAATTAACTGAAAATTTTGAACCTTGACATGTATAATTTGAATATACGAAATAATTTAACATTTTCTTTCTATCATTAATTGTTGAATGAATTATTTTCTAATATATAATTAGGTATTGAATATTTCTTATTTTAAATTACTACGGTTCACAAAAGATATGTTCAAAGGATGACGTTAAGACATTAAAATATGCTTATATTCAAACAAAAACATACTCCAAAATATATTTACTAACAGTAGTAATTAAAAATAGTAATTTATTAATATAATTTAAATAATAATAATAATAATAATATTAAAGAAGTAAGTTAAGTCTAAATTACTAAATACATACAAACTATATGTTTATATGTATATAATATTAGTACATATTTTACTTTTTTATTTTAAAACATGTTATGTAAACGAACTTTTAAATAATAATAATAATAACAATAATAAAAAAATAGATTCATATATATATATATATATATATATATATATATATATATATATATAAACACAATTTACACGTATAGTAGAAATTAATTTTCTTAAACAAAATGAAATAAATGTGTTAATGTATAACTTTTAATTTATATGCATATTGAGATATTAAAGTTTACAATAAATACTTTTTGAGAAACAAATTTTTCTATCTACAAAATTCGGTTCTCATTTAAAAATTTAAAGTTCAGTCTCACTTGATCAATGTGAAATGACTCAGTTTTTCTTAATTTGATTAATTTAATTTTTTTTATAAATAATGAAATAAAATAATGGAAAATAGTAATACTATATAACCGTGTTTAAAATATGTATAAGTTATTGTGAAATTTTTTCATGGATCGAATTAAGCCATGATATAATTTTTGGACTGAAGAGTTATATATAAAAGGACTTTTGTTTTTTACACCTCCATAGTTACTAATTTCTCATGCACCGCACAGTCGCTGCCATTACCACTTATCTATATAATCCATTGCGCATTGCATTCTTGGAAAGGAAGAAGATAAGAGATAGGATTGTTTCGGACAGCTTATTTCAAAAGTTACCATTCTAGACAACTTATTCTAATAATTTTAATAGTTTTGTTTTGAAAAATTTATTCTGAAATGCATTCATATATTCTGAAATTCTAAAAATTATTCTGAAAAACTTATTCTAAGAAAGAATATATACTTTATTTTTTTTTAAAAAAATGTTATAAAAAACTTGTTTCAAAATATATTTTGTGTTTTAGGAATCTTATTTTAAAAGTTCTATTTCAAAATTTTTTAAAATACGCAATTCAAAATTCACTTTTATAAAAGGTAAAATAATCATTTTTAAGATTATGGGGATGCAATTAGAAATTACGAGAATTCAGGAAGTAAAAACCTATGTTTATTTGGGCCGTCATTAGTTCTTATATTATAACGAGTTACTTTATTTTTGTAAGTCATTTTAGTGATAGTTATGCTTTCGCTCAAATTAATATATGAAAATCAGGTTTACATAAAGTAACTTATTTGTTTTATATGGAAACAAATTCGATATAAAACTTAATATTAATTTTTCAACTTAGTCATTATCACTCTCAGTTTGAGTTCAAAAAACACACCAAATAAAATATTTGTTTCCACATCAGATGAAGTCATCGCATTAAAAGTAAAATTAATTTTGACATTTGTTTGAAGATGATACCAAGTCACCCATTATGATTTATAAACTATTTTTAATAATTTTTTTTCTTACTTTCCTTCAACCAAACTTGAAATGCCAAATCAAACATCACTCATTCTTGAGCAAAAACGATTTGAATTTCTTAATGAAAAGGTTGGTGTAGAAAGCAGGTAGGAAGAGACGTTTTATAATAATATAAATATGCATGAAAGGAGAAACTTATCTACACTGTTTTATTGCTTATATATATACAAGGCAAACAGCAGCCCTAATTCCTAACACCGCTCTTAAATATTAACTGCTAATTCTAAGCTTCGCAGCATAACACACAAAACCACTCAACAGACTGTACAGTAAAGCCTCCAGAAGTGACCTAACAGGACTCATTGTCCTGCATTTCAAGGACAACCATCTTCAAAAGATATACAAAACACAGCAGCACATCTACCATCTATCAGTGCCAAAAACAAAAACTCAATCCAAAAGGTATACATACATACATACATACATATATATATATATATGTATATATATATATATATATATATATATATATATATATATATATATATATATATATATATATATATCTTATATA
>Ga0209700_105243_pt1 | contig 22110 bp, 12 predicted proteins | sample SiratroredBW_FD_187528 | JGI IMG/M metagenome (GOLD analysis project Ga0209700, IMG submission 187528) | Root nodule microbial communities of legume samples collected from California, USA - Siratro red BW (SPAdes) (version 2) | ecosystem: Host-associated > Plants > Roots > Nodule | place: USA... | reverse complement strand
TATATATATGTTATTGTTTCTTATAATTGTTAATTTTTTTTTATTAAATCAGTATATATGTGTCATTTATAATTTGTTACGTTTCATTAATAATATTTTACAATAAAACATAATAATATAATATAAATTAGTTTAGATTCTTTTTCAAATTACATAAAAAAAAAAAGGGGGACACATAAAAGTCATGTACACAAAAGATGGCTTCACAATGCAAAATTAAAAGATGTCACTCTCATATACGACTTCAATTCTTTAATTTTGTACTAAACTTGTACTTCATTTCCACGACTTTTCCTTTATGAAAAAGAATTATAAAAAAACTCGTATTTTTCCTTTATAACTTTACCCAATTATCAAATTATTATACTAATTAAAATTGTCTTCAGGGGTACAAATTGTTATATTGAAAATTTTCAACGAAAGTCAGTATTCTGTTTCTACAACCTATATTATTCATTTTTAGTTTAACCTGAAGTTATGTTTGTAAAACATGACTTTCCTGGTTGAAGTTGGACATGCGAAACATGACTTACACATTATTGCAATGACTTACACATTATTGCAATTATGTCCGTTAAACATTTTAAGATGAAATTGCACCACAGTTGTAAAAAAAAAATTGCATGACCTGACAGTGCAATTTGTGTTGTCTTGCAGGAGGTGACGGAGAATGGCTTTGGAGTGTTGGAGTTGCGTACGGTGCACCAACTAAAGGATATTGTTGCTACGTGATGCATGCTTCTTTAAAGTTACAAAGATATGAAGAATTCCACTTTATATTTGATTATGTTCGACTAATGTTAATGTGTGTTTAGTAACTTCTTTGGGTTAACTCATGTCAACGTATCTGTTGCAAACAATTTGATATTCATCCAAGAAGTTATTATTGATGATTAAATCATGTTTTAATTCATTAAGTAATCTATTAATCTTATTTTTATTGACTAGGTAATAAATTAAATTTGATTTGGTGATTAAATTGCGTGAATGGAATTTTCAGAACCCACGAAAAACAATTTAATAGCTTAAATTTTATTTAACAGATTCAAATTGATTTAGCATATTAACTAAGAATACATGCAAAAGTCTAAAATATCCAGATAAACTCAGTTCCACAGTAGATCAATGATATTTTTTAAAGAAAAGGAGAAAAAAACCAAGAATTTTCATTTAACATAAGATTATCAAAATTTCTTTGTGGATCCTGATGAAAGCGTTCAACATCTCTTCTCGTCTACAAGAAGAACTATCGTGTTCTTCTATAAAAACTATCACATGATGCTGTAAAACTTTTCATTTGCATTAATGTGTAGTTCTTACACAGTATGTTATTTGAAAATGTTACTGGGATCAAGAAACTTCTTTAAATTTTCATAGTTCGAATAATTATGCAAACTCATGAAAATTTAATGAAATTCTAATGGTAAAGAAGAAAAAAGAAAAAAAAAGACAATTGGCAAATAGGTTCTTCACCAACCGATATTTCAGTGCAAAACTTAGAGAAGCAATGATGAGAAATCGATTTCCCGGCACCCAATTTCTCTTCTGGGGACAGTAAATGGGTAATTTGGGTTAAATAATCTAGGGTGAATTATTTAAATAATTCATTAAAATAGTATATTGAAAAAAGTCATTTTCAGTCCTTAACCATTTTTAAAACAACAGTACAAAAACCTATAAAATATTATATAGGAACCAAAGAAATAAACATTAATATTTGAAGACAAAATGGATTTATCACTTAAATTTTTAGACGAGTTCAAGTGTATTTTTCCAATGCGAATTTATCGTGTTCAGGGATTTTCCTAAACGGTAGAGACTGAGCAAAATGTTATGTGACCAGAAAACCTATTGATTCGTCATAAGAAAAGGTTAAATCCAATTACGAGCCCTAGAGCAAGAAAGTATCGAAGAATGAAATTTCGTACACTTTCATCTGTACTAGTGGTTCATCGGTTTTAGGTACAAGATCCAACTTATTTACAATGGAAGGAAAAAGGAAAGAGCTGATGATGCAGGGATGCCAAGCAGATAGACAATTAACATTATAAATATGTAGAATGATATACGCTGCATATTGATTCGAAGGAATAGCCATCTCAATGCATCTAAAATCTAAATTACAGTATAACAGGGATACGACAATGCCCATGAAAATTACGCTGACGCAACGTAAGTTATTAACTTTTCAACCCCAAAGACAGCTCATGCACCTATAGGTTCAGTAGCTTTCTTCAGCCAAGCATTTTCAACTTCATCCAAATACGGCGCTAGAATATCTCTACATGTGGAGTGATAGGAGTTCACCCAATTTATCTCCTCAGGACTTAAAAGTTTCAGGTCAATCAACTTCGCTTGATATGGTGCCTGGACAAGAAACATCAAACACTTATCAAATACCACTAGAAATAGTATTATATTGTCAGTAACCGACAGTTGAATTATTTAAATAACACTTGTTTTGTAATCATGGAAAATTCTCCAGTTTTAAATTAAATAATACTATTCCGAAGGTCATAAACTACCAGCCTAAAACAAAGTTCATAGATAGGTAACATAAGGAAAATAAAATTTGTTGCAGAGCTTTAAACGTCAAAAGAAATTTTGATGCAATCAAGTGTAATAAAGCTAACAATTATAACAGATTTCTATTATAAGCATCTTAAAATAATAATAATAACAAAAACAACAACAAAAACAATAATCATAAGATTGCATTCAAGCACTAATTAGTTCAGTCGAATTAAAATCTGACAAATTGAATAATTGAGTAAAGTGCAAAGGGTTTTTATATAGTTCAAAGTAAACATCCCACGGAAATTGAAGACAAACAAGTACACATATTAGGACTTACCCAGGTAATGTGCTCAAAAGATAAGTAACCTTTATCACCAAAATTGAATTTTGTATAAGCCTCTTTGACAATAAGCACATTCTCCAATCTTATCCCAAACTCTCCATCCTCATAGTAACCAGGTTCTGGAAAAACAAATTCGATGCACCATTTATAAGTGCATTCAATTACAATCGAACAATTCTGATCTTTGAAATGACCAGTAAATAAACTGAAAATGATTCAGACCAATCAAATACAATAATAATAATAATAATATTAGACAAATAATGTGGTAATCACAATTTCATGGTCAGCTATGATATAATGATACTAACCATCTGTAACAGTCATAGATGATTGCAATGGTACATTTCGAGCCTGAGGTCTGAAACTGATTAGGTGAGGTCCTGCAAAATTTACATTACATTAATTTAATTCTCAATTTTATTGACTTGGAGAAATGGAAAAAACTAGAATATGGAATAAAAATAAGCAAGAAACAGATAGTTATAGTTCCTCAATATAATACCTTCGTGAACATTGAGATAGGACCCAATTCCATGACCAGTACCATGTCGATAGTCAAGACCATCTTTCCACAAAGGAATTCGGGCAAGAATATCAAGAGCATGCCCTAAAAGTAATTGAAAGAAACAAAAAAATTTGCTTATTGTATGTGAGATGGAAACTGGTATATTCACAGAATTTGACACTTAAGTTGGTCTATTTATTTATACCATTTGTCCCATTAGGAAATCTAGCATTTCCAAGAGCAATGTGACCCTTTAGTACCTGCAAAAAGTTTAGCAAATCAGGCAACGTAATATAACAGTGGATGACTACAGAATATGATTGTGTGATCTGGTTGCTGACTGAGTAACTTTACAAAATATTAGACATTAATAAAACACTTCCCTGACCAGAAAAACGTTTAACAAAGGAAAACGAATAATTTTAAAATTAGCTCCCTATGTCCAATTGAAACTAAGTAACTTGCAAAAACAGCAAAGAAAAAAAGGCACATACTGCTGTATAACACGCTTTTTCATGAGCTGACGGTTTCCCAAAATGAACTGTTCGTGTAATATCTGTTGTTCCATCTAGATACTTCAGAGAAACCACCAGTTATCAATATACAGAGGTAGAGATCATGTTTGCAAAACGTGAAAACAAGAAATTTCACGATAAATGTCCGTGCCGCAAGTTGCTAAGGATAAGACGGACCTGGGCTCCAGAATCAAAGAGATAAATTTTGTCTGGATCAAGTTCAGCACATGCTTCTGCCTTTGGAGAATAATGAATGATAGCTGCATTCGGGCCAACTGACGAAATTGTGGGGAAACTCAATCCTTTGAAATGCTGAAAATAGGGGTAAGAAAACTTAGGATTGCATTATAGGCTACCATACTCTCTTCATCAAAAATAAACTTTAAGGCATTCATGTTCCATTTAAATTTATACGAAAGAAACAATTTTCCTCATTATTTTCATTCCCTTCAAATCCATGGCTTTAAGTGTTCAAGAAAATGAAGTTGCAAAGAAAAAATGTGATCCCTATTTCCTACATATAACATACCAAACAGGTCAACATTTTAAGTCCAGCTTATATGCAGAATATGCAGAAATACCCGAAAAGGTCAGTCATTACCCAGCATACAGTGGGTTGAACAGATTCTAAGGAGGAACATATAGTTGTGCATAACAAAGCCTTAAAAATGTATTGAGGGAAATACACATTTTTGGGAACTACATGTATCCATTTTTTTTAGTTCAAAACTTTCTAAGAAAAGCTTATCCAAATAAATACTTAATTGTTTAGTTAGCTCCACCTCTTTGGATGCTCGGAAACTTTCAAGCTGGTCACTTACAGTCACCTCAGTCAATTTCAAGGACTGCCTGCCAAAGTTAAAACAAAGATCTATAAGTCACCTTATAATTTAGCTTTTTACTGATGTATATGGAGATAATTACTGTGAAAGATATGCCCAGACTCTAAACATCCTCAGTGATCTTTTAAAACCTACTTTAACAAAGGTCAAAATAACTCTTATTTCACACAATGCTAATTTTTCCAGAATCTTTATAGAGGAAATTTTCATCTGACATGATTTCCGTGTTCACAAATAAACCAACTTGTAACCTTTTCCCAGCTTCCACGAATGTATATTATAATAAGCATGTTAGAGGCGAGCACAAATTTAAGAAACTTACAACTGCTTCTCCTTTTTCACAGATTCCTTGTCAAAAAAGTATCCAGAAGCTCCATAAACATCCTGCATCTGCACATTGAACCAAGACTATGTATCATTATCTTACGCCTCAAAAGTCAGAAAATTTTGCATTTTAAGTAGATTAAAATGAGAAATAAAAATATAAAAACTTAGAGAAGTGAATGAAAAAACATGGCTGTCCTCATCCAAAAAATGAACATATTCTGAGACATAGGATCCAAATATGCAAACCTTCTTATCCAGCCAGACAAGATACTGCACAACCGCTGCACCGTCACGAATATGCGCCTTTTTTAACCCATCCAATTCCACCGAGTTCTAAAAGTATTGGAGTAACAAAAACATAAGCTATGTTTCGAGTGCTGAAATGGGGAAAAAATTCCACAATACAATTTGTTATTAAATCAACTGCTGAAACTTATTTTTCTCAATTTTCTCCTTAAATAATAAACCTAAGTGACATAAAATCTGTAAGCAATCCTGGGTACATTCATCCATACATATGAATCCAATTCACACTTCCTAAATATTTTGTGCAAAGTTTGGTTTGAAAAAGGTCCACACTAAACTTCTGAGCTGCACCAAAAGCCAAAGACCTTTGTTAAGATGGTAAAAGCATACAACCTTTAAAGCTTTTGCAAGGGCCAAAGGTGATTGCTGCAACAAAACTGTATCAGGGTTCAACTTTGCATACAGTGCATAACAGCATGAACCAGGATCAGCCCATATGAGGTTGCTATTTTCTTCTGCTTGATGTCCACCATTTGCTCTCTTGACCGTAGATACAGTATCAAGCTCATCTGTTGCAAGCAATGTCACATCAGAGCTCACATCTGTATACTCTCGAATTTCAATTTCGTTCTCCACCAAATGAGCTTGAACCTGGCAAAAATCACAATTTTTTTTATTGAGTTTTAATTTCTCCAAAGTTTCCCCTCCCAGTGTCAGGATAAATAGATCATGCGCCAAAGTAATACTCTCCCAAACAGACTTTTCTTAATATTTCAATGTAAATAAAACTTGATTTAATTTGACCATGAAATGTACGTTTTGATTGGTTAACATAAGAAGTATTGAGCCTTCTGAATAGAATATATAAACAGGGGCAACTTGATATAAAGCACGTTTTTGGTAATATACACATGTAGTAACTTGATATAAGGCATGTCTGAATAATTTTCTACACGTGCACTTCTAGGAATGTAGAATAGTTTCTCCTCCATAAGCTAAAATTGGTTCAATAGAATAACAGAAATAAAAATAGCTTCTCCTTCATAAGCTAAGATTGGTTTATGTATAAGCTAATTTGCAGAAGTTCTCAAATAATCTTTTCTAAAAGATATTTTAAACTTATGCATAAGTCAATTTTACTGAAATGAACACGGTGGAGAGCTATAGCATGCAACCTATTTGATTATTCTACTTCTTTATCTTCAACCTTCTAGACGAAGGTCTTCACATAATCATGTGATGTAGCCTGTACGCTCTATTTGGCTGTTTCCATTTCTTTGTTTTCATTCTTCTGAAATTGAGGCTTCACGTACTCAGTTATGAGTAATGATTGTGTTGAGACTTATGATTGAGATATTTTGTAAATTTCAAATTTGAAACTGTTACATTGAGCTCAGCACTTTTACATGATACAGTTCAAACTATTTTTTGTGGTGTCCCAAAATCTTCAAATTCAATATAAATAATGAATTACAATTCACAATTTACAAATTAGCTTGGCAATTCGCAATTTAAATTGTTATTTGATAACCTAGTCCGGAATACATTCATTGCTGATGAGACAGAATACTCAAACTAACCTCAACAGAAACCTTTCGCTTGTCCACATAAATGAAGGCAGTATTGGCTGTCACAATAGCAAATGCATGAACAACAGGACAGTAGTCCACATCACTTCCACGAATATTATACAACCACGCAACCTGTATTGTAGCCACATTATTCAAAATAAAGTTACAAATTAAAGAAATACTCTTAAAAGGGATGAAAACTGAGTGCGGCATAAAGTATCCACAAACTCAGAGCATTTGTGTCAGGGGAAAAGACGATGATATAAAAGTGTATCAAGAGGATGCACTTACTTCATCAAGTGCTGTGAAAATTATACCACGGGCTTGCTCCTGCAGAAGCCTTTTTCTCAAATCTTTTAACTTATCTGCAACAGAGCGACCTGCGAATTTCAGTGGATGTACAATAACAGCATTAATCTCTGCCTGTGGTCGATTTATCCAAACTTCATCTACCAAATTTTTTGTGGTTTGAACCAGCTTCTGCTGTTTTTCAGAAAAAGCTCGCTCCCATCTTTGAGCAGTGTCAATTGAAATGCACCAAGGGTCAACCCCAACAAATGCCTCTTTTGGCAAGTTCTAGTGAAAGGAAAGACTCATCAGTATAGATATACCACAGTAAAATAATTTATACAACCGTTCATTTAAGAGTGCTAATGCAAGTGCAGGCTAGTCAGCTCTTCCTGAACAATACATGATTACATGTTGTTAGGTTGTCTAGATGTGTAAATCATGAAAATGTGTTTTTGTATTGGTTAATAATGTGGAACTTGGGATGTCAACCAAATTATAGCTTCCTCCTGCCAGTTTTAGACATGACATGATAATAAATCAATCAAACGTGAGTGAGTATAGATTGGATTATGCTTAATGCAAACCAGACAGCTATAACTATATAGGAATATCATTCATAATAAGAAATGCTTCATATTTTTAAGCTTGTTGCTACAACGTGACGAAGATATAAAGAATGCACAAGTGTTAAGTGCCAGGTTCTATTGTGTATGTGTGAAATGAAACTAAGGTTGTTATAGATATTGTACGCACACCACCCACCATTCCGTATATATATATATATATATATATGTATGTATATTTGTATCTGATGCAAGGTCACTCACATCAGCTATCCAGATATCTACAGCAGGATCTTCACCGATACGCATTAGCTTCCACTGATCACTAAGCTCTTGCTCAGCCTGCAAAAAATATCTTCCATCCGTCCAAAGCAGCGCTTCATTCTTTGTTACGAGTGCTAAGCCTGATGTCATTCAAAGAAATGAAACATAAAGAAACGACACAAGAAAAAACCGTAATTCTTTAAAAAGATTATAGAAGCAATTCTCACAATTATGCGAAACGTTGAAACAATGGCAGTGAAAAGAAAATAGGACGCAACCTAAAACCCTAAACTAAACTGAAGGAAGCTACTACAATAAAGAAAGAAAGCAGAACTGAAAAAGCATCGATTATAAAGCAGAACGAAAAGACAGAGACTAACCAGCGCTTCCAGTGAAGCCGGAAACGAATTCGCGGCGCTTGTCTCGTGCAGATACGTATTCGCTCTGCAAATTCAAAACACCATAGCAGAAACGATATCAAGTTAAAAAGGAACGATCCATGGGATTAGAGAAAATAATCGAAAAAAGTGAACGTTTTGGATCTAATAACTATTACAGGGATAGAATTATGCACCTGGTGATAGTCTTCAGAGGGCACAACTAAGGCATCGAGCGGAGGAGAGTGGGTAGCCATCAAAGACCTCAACCCTGAAAGTGTGTCTTCCATTTTCTTTCTCTTGATTTCGCTTAATCTTTCTGCTTAGAGTTGTGAGATACTGAAATACAAGCAACTCTGATCGGTTCGGTTTATATAGAGAGCCACTATGCCGTATGCACCTCTCCAATCACGGGGCCCATCAGATTCCTGCTGGCTTAATGCCTTTTCATTTTTCTTAGTTGTAATTTTGTTCTTAGTATTTTACACAATTTGAATCTTGATTATTGAGTTTTTATCATAGGTGAGTTTGGTTCCTTTATTTTGAAAAATTAAATATCGAAATTGTGGATTTTGTAAAATCTAAAGATTAAAATTCTGAAAAATAGAGATCGAAATTATTTAATACATAACTATTTAAATATATAAATTCAAAATCATTTGTCATATTTGTAATAACTAAGTTAATATTAAAATAAAACTTAATTTCATTTAAATTTGAAGATATTATAACAATGATATTTGTATGCATAATAGATTTGATGGAGCAAAAAATAAAATGATATTTATTTTAAATTTAAAAATAATGTCGCAAACTCATAACAACGATATTTCAATAATTTAATTTGAAATTTATTATAATTCAAGAAATATAATGTGTTTTGAATTTAAAATTAAAAATAATAAATGTTTGATGTGAGTGAGAAATATTTGAAACAAAGTCGGAAATTTTCTGAAAATTTTTGTGAGTCAAACTTTGATAGGATACAGCCAAATATTTTAATGTTTAAGATGGTATTCGTAAAATATCGTTAAAGTGAGTAAAAATTATCACGTGCCTCACTTCAAAATAAAATAAGAAAAATAGCATTTTTCAAGTTATGGTCAACATATCTAGTAGTTGATTTGTAAATGTTAAGTTTCACTAAAATTAAATTTTTTTATCTTGCATAAGTTAGTTTTAGCTTATTCCAATTTTTATTTTTATTTTTTATTTTTATACAAATATTTACAAAGAAGATTATGCAAATAAATCCTATGATTCGATGAATCAATCAAATTCCATTTAGGTGATTTTGTGGAGGATGAAATATTATTTCTTAATATGGTTAGTCTTCAATTTACTCCAGAAGAGTTTTTTAGTAGCAATGTGATTAATTGAAGCTACGTTACGCAACTACTCAGTGAAAAAAGATAAATGAATTGCAATAAACGACTAAAATATGAAAAAGATATTGAAACGCGTGAATTTAAAAAATAGGTCGGAGAAGACTAAAATGTGAAGACTAAGAAGAAGGACTAAAATGAGTGGGGTGCATAAATCCGAAATTTGTAGGTCCACGTTCATGTGTTTATGATTTCGTGCAACCATCTCTCACAATACAATTAATTAGGCCCAAAAAATTGTATATGTTCGCATGCCGGCTTTATTTGATCAATTTTAGTTAGGTTAATTTTAGTATCAGCAGCTGTCATGGTCCTGTTATTGACACCCCAAATTATTATTTAAACACCCCAAATTCCCCCTCACACATAGTAAACTAAAAATCCTTGGAGCGGTTTAACAAGATTAGCGCAAGAATCTATCTAGTTAAATAATTAAATTGCTTATGAATAAGAAACTGCAAATAACCATGTGTCAAATCATTAAGTGCATATTTGATATATTTAATTGATCTGAAGTTTTTTTCCTTTTGTTTTACACATGTTATTATATATATCTCAGTAGAAGATTATGGCTCCCTAGATTGATGTAACCCATACTGGTTAGGGAGAAAAGGTTTGGTTGTTGCTATTATACAATAAGTGATGGTAAATTAGTAATATGTAAACAAAATCAAAATCACGAGTTTATAAGAATTTTATTATCCAAGTCTTAATACACATTCATGTATAAAGGCACACAAAGAAAGAATTGAAAAAAGACGAAGATACACAAATTCACAAATATTATTTGACGTAAATCTATCAACATCTACAGCTTCCAAAAAACAACGCAGACCAGAACAACAGGGGAATCCCCGACCCCAATAGAATCCATAGTGGAACAGAGCAGCAATTCCTCCCCACGATGCAATGGAAAAATGCCAGAACCAATTTGACTACAAAGAAAGGTCAAAAAATACAAATGACCAACAAGAATGGAATGAAATTATGAAAACACCATCATGATGACTGGGCAAGCCTCTTGACTATAAGAGCCGTATACTTGCCCTGATGCTCTGCAAGAGCGAGCTCTGTTTCACTTGGCTCTCTTGTGCCATCACCAGCAAACACTCCAGCACCATATGGAGAACCCCCTCTAATGGCATCCATCTTGAACATTCCCGGTCCAAATGTATATCCAACAGGAACAAAAAGCATTCCATGATGTGCCAGCTGAGTGATTGCCGTCCAACTGCAATAAAAAGCATTCCATTATTTGATGTTGCCTTTCAAGAAATATTATCTAACAAACCGTTGTAATTGCCACATCAAGTGTTATCAGCTTCATGTAAAGAAGAATATGCGATTTTCATCATCAGAACCTCTGTACAAGTTCATTCACATTCAATTTTGACTTATTTGACTGTCTTCTAGAGCTTAGAGTTACTTCATTCATCCTCTAAATGAATAGGAAGGAGTGAAACATTGTTCTCTTGCTTTACGGTAAACATAAAAGAAAAAAAAGTTTGCCACAATGAGATTATTCATTAACAAGCACTGCAATCTGCACATTACCCTGAATTTTATGTAACAATCTTTAGATTTTAGATATCATCCCCAAATTATACCTTAAAATTCTCGGGTTGGTACTTGACAATCTAGATGTAGTATGAAGCAAAAATAATAAGTAGCACTCACGAACTCAAGAGTACAATGAGACTTTCTTGAGTCACATTTAGTCATCAATTGAGCAGCTGAAAACCTAAGATAACTACTTGAGGCCCCTAAAGAAAGCTCCTCATAAATCAAAGACCAGAAATTGAAAAATATCACTCATCTGAAAATGAACCCCCCCACACAATCCCATTAACCATTAGCATTATCTCTCTCTCTCTCTCTCTCTCTCTCTCTCTCTCTCCTTTAGAAATCAATGTTTTAGACATAAATTAATGCATTGAAGAAAGATTCTACTAACTCATTTTTCCATACAATCAGTAAAATTAAGACAACAGATGCCATCCATCGATTAAGGTCCAAATTGAACTGATATTCACAAAACCAAGAACGAACAAGAAATGAAAAATGAAAAAAGAACAAGAATTCTTACGCAGTAGTTTCTTGGCCTCCTCCTTGAGTACCAGTGCTAACAAAGAACCCTGCGGGTTTCCCCGCAAGCTTCTGCTCCTTCCACAAATTCCCAGTGGAGTCAAAGAAAGCCTTCATCTGCGCAGCCATGGACCCGTACCTCGTCGGAAACCCAAACAGCAACCCATCCGCCGCCGCCAAATGCCCGGGCGCAATCTCCGGTATGGTGTCGTCTTTGGGCGGCGCCCGCATCTGATTCAGCACCCCAATCGACAATGTCTCCGGAACCCTATACAAAAACCCTTCCACACCTTCCACGCCATCCACGCCTCGCTTCAACCTCTTCGCCAACCTCTCCACGTGTCCGTACATCGAATAGAACACGATGAAGATCTTCAATTTGGCAGCGCCGGGGACCGACGGCAAATTCGCAGGCGCTTCCCGAGCCGGCTCGTTGGCCGGAAGCGAGGGAGGTTGGGCGGAGTGAGAAGGAGTTTCGTCGGCGGGCGGCGAGGACTTTTTCTTGCTGGGAACACAGCCGCCACCTTTACCCATTATGGAAGAATTGGGAATGTAGAATGCAAATTGAAGAGAGAATTTTGGTAAGAGAAAGAGAATAGAAGCATCCAAGTAGGAGTGAGATTTGAGAACTTGAAAGAAAATAGTACAAAGAGTTGTTTTGAGTATCTTCGAATGATTGGTGATGTCACTCTCTCATCCTCGCTTCGTTCAATTAAAGGACACGTCCCCACTCCCCCAACCATGCTCTCTTCCTTAATGCCTTCTTTTCTTGCATTCCACTTCTCACTTCACTCCATCTCGTTTCTAATAATAAACTTTAATTCATATTTTTCTTCTTTAAATATTTGATCATAAAAATGGTGGATTGGTCAATGAGAACACTTTTCGTTCTTCAGAAATTCTCGTTTGTATGTTTGAGATTTTTCTGCTTACACGTATATTTCGTTTTCGGTCACCAACTTTTTCAATGAATTGTTTCCTAATACACTTATAATCTTTTTATTATTACCTTTTAATCTAATCAACCGAGTTATTTAACACCTCTCTCTCCATAACTCGTAGTTAGGTAGTGCTTCGTCCAGGTTGTCATCCCTTATTTTATTTTGTTTTATCGATTTAGCAAACACAATCATATACTCGAAGTTGTATTACATATGTGTTGATATGGAAGAAATTAAATGGAGATTTGTCAAAGAGACTCTCTTGCTCTTTACGTTTAAAGGCTTTATCAGCTCGTACTCATTCATTAGCCAGCAGCATAGCATATTCTTAATAATCTTTTTCTTTTTGTTAAAGACTAAGATATCTAACATCATTGATTATTTGTTTTAGGCTATTCTTGGTGTATTTAAACAAAAATCTGAGGGAAAAAGATATATTTGAGTTACACTGTTCCACTTTTGTAGTGTTCCGATCCATTAAAAATCCATTGACTTGATTTTTATTTTAATCCATATTTTATACATTTTTAGATTTTCATTTTATTTATACAGACTTTAAAAATTATAAAATCTGAATTTCCAATCTAAATTACTTGCAACTCTCTAAAAAGCTTAAAAACACGTCTCGACTCTCTTCTTTCTTTGCCATTATAAATTTCAATGTGATAACCCTAATTATGGTAAAAAGATAAATCTAATTAAGGTTCGTTCTTAGAATTGTTTTTTTTTTTTTTTCTCATTTCCTCAATGTTAATATGTATTTGATATTAATTTTCAATTTCTAATAGTCAAAATCATGTAATGTTGTGTCATAATGTGATTTAAAGAAAGAGAAACTAAACTTGTGAGATTAACATTGTTGATTTTTCCCATGTGATTCTTATTCATGAAAGTTAGACGGTTTGATTTGTTTTGGTGAAGGTAAAAGAGTGAAGTTACAATCTTTAACAGATATTTGGAACTGTTGATTTCATTAAATTTATTTGTTGTTTTTCCAATGCAATATGTCTTTTAAGTGTTATTGTCTAAGTATTCATACACAGAACATTAAAAGTGCATAGTGCATTTTAATATTTGATGGCAATGAACTTATTTTTATAATTATTATATTGCATATTTATAAGATATGATGTACTCTATATATATGATAAGGTATTTTTTTGGGTTATATTCATGTTTTTTAACTTTTTATTTTGTTTTTTATACATAGTTTTATCATATCTATATTTATTGTATTAGAAATTCAAGTGTGAATTTAAATCTCATATTGAGTAAAAATAAAAAAATTGAACAACATATAAGAAATAAGATCCACAAACTTAATGTCTTGAGATTTTAGGTTGAAGGTAATGTTATTCTCTTTATAGGTTTGACTCAATTTTTATCTATCTTTTTTGTATTTTTTCTCTCGAATATTATAAAAATTTTACTAAAGAGTTTATTGAATCAATGGTGAAATCTTAATATGATAACAAATAAAATTAAAATAGTAGGACTTATTTTTTTTCAAGCTTTTAAGTTGATATTTGAAATAAACTTTTTGGATTTAATGTCATTATTGTGCGTTTTACGAAATTCATGATAACCTTAAAATCAATTATGCATTGTGTGTTTTAGATTTTTTTTTTCAAAGTAAAGAATGTAAGATTGATAAGGGAAGTACCTATAAGGCCTATATGCAAATTGTAAAATCTTAAAATTAATTAATGATCATATAATTATTAAAATTTTGAACATATGTATTTTCTTAATCTTTATCACTCAATTAATATTTGATAATTAATAGTTAGTATTTTCCTCATCCTTTTATAGTAATTAAATGTACTCATATGAGTACCACACACATTAAGGTATGTTTATAAATTTTTCGCAGGAGAATTTCTAAAAGATAAAAAAAATCACTTTTCATAAATTATAATTAGTTAATGTATAAATTAATCTGAAAAATAAATTGTAAAAATTTATTATTATTTCTTAGTTTATACATAAATTAATTTAAATTTATTAAAAACAATGATTTCAAACCTTATAAAGTAAAGCAAACAAAAATCCCAATTATTTGGATTACAAAATTGCTAGTTTATTTGGGCCGCATTGGATCAAAGAAAAGTCTTAATGGCTAGGCTATTAAAAAAATTAAATTCATTAAAAACATAAAAATTGTTTTTTTAGAGCATTTAATTCAATTGCGATGTAAAATCAGAGATAAGAAATACCCAACCTGTTGTACTTTCTTATTTTTTCTTAGAAATAATTATGAAAAAAGTTATCCAAACTAAGTTTTACTCATGTGGCTTTGCATGAATGAAAAGGGATGGAAATTTAAAGTGGCATATCATATCATATCTGCATGTATTATATACTTGATTTATATGCTAGCAAAATATAATGTTATTTTAAAACTTTAAAATAACTTCACTTGCCTTCACGTGCTACGAGTCGAGTGAAAAATTCTTATCATTCAAAATATACACATTAATAAATCATGAAATAAGAAAAATAAGCAGTCAGGTGTCAGATTCATAATGTATGCTTTTTTAGATTCATAATGCATGTGTTAATTCTTAACAGTACTATTTGATTAATTGAAGTTAATCCAAATATCGAACTACGGCCCACAATAAGTTCTTGTTGGAAGCTCAAACTGGAATGGCCTGGTCGTATCCATTTTGGGCCTACAAAGGCCCAACCAGTCATGTATTTTTTCTTATCGCATATATTTTCTTGACTATACTTATTTATGTCAAACAGTGAAATGGAAAAAATATTTTTACGTTTCGATAATTTATACTTATTTATTTAATAGATTAACTTATTAGTAACCATTTTTTTATATTTTTTAATGAGTCAAAACCAATCCAAATCACTAACATATTAAACTTAGGCTGAGTTGATATTTTTGACTCAATCTAGAATGGACCAACTCAATTCAAATCAATTCTTTTAGAGTTGAGTATAAGTTGGGTTATATTAGCTTAGTTTGACATATTTAGCATTCAATTATCTAATGTCAAAGCCAGAAATTGCTAAACCCTTACCAACTTCCTTCACATTCTACATCTTCTCTCAATCCTCAAAGTTGATATAGCCATGCCACCCAAATCCTACCATGCAAGCACCCTACCCACCATTATGGATAACCCACGTGGAACCACCAAAACCACCACACAATCCCTCCTACCCCAACTAGTACACGTGTCCTCCATCCAGGTCAACCATCCGCTGTAATTATTATTTTTTTAATTTCAAAGGACGCATGTCTCACATTGTTTGGTTTCATTTTTTTTCCCCACTATTTATATATTCACCTGTTTCTAAGTTTTCTAATAAACTAATAGCAAGGGACTTCAGTTTGTGGCCATGAATTTGGAATGCAGTTCAAATCACAGTGTTTTTATACCCGTGAAAGGAATTATTAGCCTGTATCAGAAAAGGTTTCTAAGGAATTCAGCATCATTTTTTTGTAGTATTCGATTTAAATAGCCGAGCAATATTGTCTTTCGGCCTTAATTTCACCCACTTACATTTTTGAGGTACGACAATATCATAACGCGTGACCTTATCCAACACTGTCTCATCTCCTTTTGCCCTTGCCCTATCTGTTTCAAATTCTCACCTTCACGTATTTCCGTAAAAGTCTGCATTTCTAGAATATATGTCCACATGCATGTGTTCCACGCATTGCAGTAAACAGAAGAAAAGTCTTACATGACTTCCTCCGTTACCGTAGGCCGGGCTAGTTCTTTCTTTCTTTCTTCTTTTTCTTTCTCTCTTCATTTGTGAAAAGAAGTAAATGAAGGACTTTTTATTTTGCTAACTGCACCTGCACACAAAGGATATAAAAATTATATTGCCTCGTCAGGGCCTCACTGATCCCGATAGCTAGTCCAAATTTACTTCTTCCGAGTTCACATTGAAGTCAAGTAAGCTCACTATATTATAATAGTTCATTCACATTCAAGTAAAACTGGGAGCACAAGAAATTACTGTAGTGCATATTCAAGAAGGGGAACCACAAAATAAGAGCCCGGAGGTGAGGGAGCACAAGGACCACGAAACATCGAGATGCATCACGCAAAGCTAAAATAAAATAGTGCAAGAAAGAGCGGGTGAGAAGTCTTGTTTAGTTGTCTTGGGATCAAAGGACACCTGATAAATCAATCTAAGTAATTTTTCTCCTAGATTCCATATCTCCTGGATGGACACCCGGCTATTTTTTGTACCTAACACATGTCCCATATATGGCATTGTCTTTTAATCACTTCTCTATTTGTTGTCAAAGCATCGGTTTTCAGATCCATACATACCTGCCAATATAAGTTCTAAGAGAAAAAGGAAAATACTGAACATTGATTAAGAAAGTTAAAATGAAGATTTACTGTACAGCATAATTTTTTAATGCTACTCTTAACGTAGTTTTAAATAAATTTAGTCTGTGTTTACTGTTTTTTTTAACTTGTACTGGTAAGACATTAGTTAATGGAAGAGAAAAGAAAGAAAAGAAAGGAAGGAAGGATTAGATAACAAGAAGATGAGTGGGAAGCATGTGCTTAGCCCAGTGGAAGTTTACAGAATGAAAGACAGCCAGCTTGGAATCCCTTAAAGAGTGTGAAATAAATTAGAATCAAAGGACGTAGAAACGCCACATCCCCACTAGTCCACCTGCCACGTTTCGTACGTCTGCTCCTTCTTTAATCGGAATTCATTAAGGGATTAAAATAATTTAAATAATCAAGTAATAGCTAGAATCTTTGATTATTATACAACTCCCTCCAAGATCCTGACTTAGCTGTGTGGAGATTTCTTGCTTTTAAGTATAGGGAATAATCCAACCTTTATGTTTGCATGTGTGTGTGTGTTTCGTTGTTAAATGTGAAGCTTTTTTAGGAAAGCGACTACCTAGGGCTTTGCCTTCCAATTGAAAGCTCAGCCCTTAGTTTCTTTATGCCTTTTTTTTTTTTCCTTTTCTTTTTTTTTCTTCTAGTATTTGACTACACAACCTTTGCCTCTTTTCACCAATGGGGGTTTAGTAGATTGCGAGTTACTTTCCTAACACAAAGGCACGCGCTGACATAAACCTTTGTTTGGTCGTTAGCCAATGACACTGCTTCGGTTAGTGCGTTATGGGGTGATTGGCTCGTGTAGCGTAGGGTGCGTGAGCCATTTTGCCTTCATTAATCTTGAAGTTAGAGCTCAATTAAGCTAAGTCAAAGGTGACCAATGGCCCAAATTATGGCGCAATTCAGGGGCTGTTGAAAACTAGGTCTATAGCTAAAAAACTTTTAATAAAAAAGTGAAAGAAGGAAACTCGTTGTTAAGTTGCACAAATATGACTGGATTTTACATTATTAAAAAAAGATACCCACTGACATTAAATTAAGCACGTATTTAGAGGCTAAAGCGTGAAACGGATTAGTATGGAAGGAGGGAAACATGGAAGAGAACTGTGTGTGGCGCATACAACACAAACAAATTTGACCCCGCGATGATGACATTGCTCACATGCATATATCCTTATCATCACATCATTATCCATATTTTTATGTGTGTACATGAATGGGAGGCAAAAATAGGACCAATAGGCTCCATATTTGTGTGTTTGATAACACAGATATTAGATGCCATCATATGTATATATCAATTACGGCTGATGATAATAATAAATATACTATTAGTATCATGGTCTCCGGAGAAATTTTGTATGAGATTTCTGGTGTGTATTAAGGTGGTAGAGAAGTGTTTCGTAAAAATTGGTCATGTGTTTGAGTTGTTATGTTGGACCTCATGAATCCATGGAATGTGCTGAAACAAAAAATTGAGGAAAACGGGACCACTAAAGTACTACTGAATCGTGTCAAATTACTTGTCGAAAAGAATGAGGTGGAAAGATTAAACAGAGTAGCTAGTTATAATTGGATATAATTTGTTGAGATCCAGGGCACATCGAATTATGGATTAGTTTAAGTGAGTTTAAGGAAATATGATATTAATTCCATAATGAAGGGAATGCAGTGTGATTAGCCAGGGTGTGTGAATGAAAATCTTGACAAGAATACCTGATGAGCAAGGTTGATGAAAGTTGGAAGATGGGAAACAGAGGGTGTAGGTGTCGGGATAAACATGACACCCACTTGTTTAAGCCTTTTTTAGAGTAGTTGATTGAGTAGTTTAGTTAAAGTCAGAATTATTAGACTGACAAACAACTCAAAAGCATGAGCAAGGGAAACCCCGTCCGTGCCACGCGCATATTCTTTGGCATATATTATCCATTCTCTATTAAACAAAACCCCAATTAATTAAGCACGAAATCAACTTGATCTGTGCCTTGCAGAATACATATATATAAACTTAGGAGCGAATCTCTCCGTTTCTCTCTCTCTCTCTCTTTTCTTTTTTTCACTGCTGACCATGCTCTATGCACCTTCATCCTTATCCTTTATTACCACCACCTTTATCTTTACTTAAATCCAGTTATAAACTCTAGTAAACTTGACGAGGCATTCCCGCTTTGCAATCTCATCTTATCTTATTTTACCGAAAACAAATACGTCTATTGTACCCACCATTGCCATAATCCCAACTTTCCCTCTCACAAATGGAAAAATGACAAAACTCATCCGCTACTCACTTTTGGCCTGAAAACGATGTCAGGATATAATAATAACTACAACAATTAAACATCCATCCCAATCTGTGCCCCATGGCTCCTGACACTGTTGACGAATTCCCCATGCACTTTCTAGCTTTCTGGTCACGGTTCATTGAATCCACCCTAATGAATTGGGTGTTGTCTTGTTTTGACAACGAGCCTTTGTCTTTCCTCTTTGTAGGGGAGACGCTTTCACCATATTAGGTAACTTTTTCCTAGTAAGTTCTAACCCCCTCCCTATCCCTATGCAGTAGTAAAACCAATCACATTTATGTATCACAAGGGTCACAAACGGACGCAAAAATATGTAAATATGGAATGGATGTTGAGTGTAGGCGATCATGCGTGGCGGCTACAGTTCGTATAGGGGTATAACGAAGAAGAGGATCGTATAGTGATACTAGTGGCGTATACTGATATTAGTGGCGGTTTAAAGTCCTAAAGCGAATTAAAAAAAGTGAGAGTTTTTTAAATTAATAAAATAATTAAAATATAATATTTTATCTAAAATTTATTTTTTTAGTTTTTTATGATATAAAATTATTTATTAAACTATTATAATTAATTTTATTTAAAATATCTTTTTTAATAAATAATAAAATTAATCTGTTTTTTTAGATATTGTTGATTTTAAATAAGATTTTATTAATATATATTTTAAAAAAAAATTCAGCTGAAATAGCTGATACTTAAATTATTAACATTATTCTATATGTTATATATATATTTGAAAAAAAATTATTCTTTTTATATAATTAAGAATCTCAATTGATTTATTATTTTATAATCCTATAATATCCTTTAATATAGTTAATTATGAAAATAAATATAAGTCATCATGATTTAACAAATTATCATGTTTCAAACATTTTTCAAGGTTTAAGATTTTTATTTTAAAGATACACAACCCAATAACTTTACCTTTTTAATACTAAATAAAAAACCGAAAATATCTTAATATATTTTAAATTGTTCAAATCTATTTTGGAGTGTCCTAATCATAACTTCATTTTAAATATTTTTATATTATTTTTTTACGACTAGTTTTCTTTCCACAAAACTTAGGCTCTATATCCATTCTAAATGTATTTTTAAATCTATTTTCTCTATATGTTTCAAAGAATGAAATAAAAATTTTTAATTGTTTCATAGTCATATTAATACACATATCTTTTGATTGTAAATTTTTACTAATTATAAGAAGACATATATTTTCTAATTTATTTTTTTGTTTATTTTTATAGATTTATTCATAGTCCCTTTGTATGATTCAACAAAAAATTCAACTCTTTTTTTTTTAAGTTTTAAATAATTGATTCAAATTTTCTAGTTGACATATTTGTATATTTTTATATCAAAATAAAAACTATAATATATATCATTCTGAATATAACTTATAAGTATATAAAATGATACTAAGTTAAAAAAATAAAATCTGAGTGTCAAGACAATGAACTTAATCATAGTATCTTGTCTTGAAGTTCCAAGTCTCCTACCTACTATCTTTTCATCCTGTCATTTGGTAAGTTTTTAAAAATAATTTATAAATTCTAAATTCTCTTCTTTGAATCTATACAAATTATTTTAAAATTAATTAAACAATAATAAAACAAAAAAAAAGATTGAGATTAATTCATCAATCTTATATTATTTTTACCTAATATTGATGCACTAAAAAAATAAAGTAAATACAAACTCTTTCTCAATCAATCTAATGAAAACAAATTGAAATAATAATATTATGGAAGAAAGAAGAGATGAAGATAAGTGAAGAAAGAAAGACAGAAGTGAAAGAGTCAAATAATGAAAGAATATGTAAAAAAATGAAATGATGTCAATCTGTTTGAATATAGGAAAGAGATAAAAAAAATTAAAAAATTTTGATATTTAGGATTCCTTAACTATTCAAATTTTTTAAAAAAATATTATTAATTTATTATAAGAAAGTTTTAATAATATTATTTATTAGATAATATTTATAGTGCTAATATAAATTTAAAATTATTAAATAATATTTATAACACCTATAAAATCTAAAGTCAATTAAAATATTTTAAATTCAATTAAAATTATTTTAATATAATTTTAAAATTAAATATTTTTATTTTATTTTATAATAATATATAAGTATTGGATTTAATGAGATATAAAAAAATTATTTTACCTACTTGGACATTTAGTATTTTTCTCGTTAATACGATAAAACCTTTTATGTATAATAAAAGAGTTCATACAAGAAATTTTAATAACAACAATATAAAAAGAAGTTTGTGTTGTGGCAGTATGAAGATGAATAGAGAGCTTACGCGTGGAGTGGGAATGGAGTGCGTGGTCCCAGTAAAGTGCTTAAGGGGTAGTGACACGCGTTAAGGTGCTTGAGTTGCCCCCATGTGCGTCTCTTTGCTATGGCCAATGCGTCTTTATCGTCATGACCATCACTCTCTTCCCGTGCCTCTGCTTCAACTTTCTGTACTCTTCAACTCCGTCTTCTTAACGAATTAACGGCTCACAACTCAGCTCACTTCTTTTTTTGCTCTTCATCATCACAACAAGACGAAACAACTTCTTTTTTTTCTTTTTAACCTTTTTTATGCCCATTATTCTCTTTCGATACCATTTAGCATTAACACTGTATTCTTATATTTTCTCCTGTTTGTTTATGTTTTTTTTTTTTTTTTTTTTTTTT
>Ga0209700_105242_pt1 | contig 22111 bp, 11 predicted proteins | sample SiratroredBW_FD_187528 | JGI IMG/M metagenome (GOLD analysis project Ga0209700, IMG submission 187528) | Root nodule microbial communities of legume samples collected from California, USA - Siratro red BW (SPAdes) (version 2) | ecosystem: Host-associated > Plants > Roots > Nodule | place: USA... | reverse complement strand
GGCAGTTAAGAGGTTTTTTAGGGGTTGAAGAAGAGAGGTTTGGAGGTAGGCATGGTGAAGAGAGGTGGAACGCATGGTGGTTATTTGGAGGTTGGGGATGAAGGGTGGAACTGGTTGCTATAAGGTACTGTTGCTGATTCACGGTGAGTGGCTTGGAGGAGTGTGGCGTGAGGAAGAGGGGAGGAAGGTGATGGTGGCAGCTTGTTGTGGAGATGCGGGACGGTGGCTGTATAGTGAGTGTATGCAAGAAAAAGAAAGCATGAGGGGTTTGAAGGTTATCAGATGAATAACCAGTGGAGAAAAGGTTGAGTCGAGGCGTGAATGGGCAAAGCATGAGGCATAATATTCGCAGAGAAAAAAGTAAAGGGAACAAACATGAAGCAGGATATTTACAGAACCAACATGGCATGGAGATTCAAATTTCAAAAGCTAGTAATGGAACTGCAGGTGACATTTTCACAAACCACAATAGAGGTTCAAAGCAAAATTCATGTTCATACCTTCTCTTCTTTCTTCTAACGTGTTGTCCTCGTATTCTCTCCCCCTACTCTCCTTAATCTTCTTCACTTATATGGTTTTTGTGCTCTCTCCTCAAAGAGGGGATTCCCCGTGAGTCTCCCAATCTGTGCCTCTCTTCTTGGTATGTGGTGAAGTAAAATCCGTAGCATGGGACAAAGGGATGAGCCAAAAAGTATTGTTGGGGAGCATGGGCTCTTTTTCGTTTTACAGGGAGACAACGCAGCTTTTTGCAGTAAATTCTCTTTTTGTTTTGTCTGTGGGACCGTGAGCGGTGGAGGTAAAAACTTAATTTTCCTTTAATAAAGCAATGTGATACACGTGGGTCCCACCACATATTTTGAAGGTATGAAAATTCGAAGAGTGATGGAGCTGCACACATGAATGGGTCTAACACGTAGATAATAAGAGAAATGGGTGCAAACAATATATTATTATTTTTCATATTAGTGGGTCCAAACTTTTTAGGAATAGGAACTAAAAACAACCCAATCTAAAAGAAAAGAATAAAATTACTTTCCTATCCCTAAAACTCTTTCATACCTCTATTTTTTCCTTAAAACTTTTTCATATCTCCCCTTTCTTAAAATCGTGCCCAAATCAAAGTAAACTTTTTCTTCTTTTTCGTTTCTCCCTTCTTACTCTTTATTAAAACCTTTTTTATTAAATGATAAAGTAAACAAAACACGTTAACCACATTTTTCTAAATCATGGTTTTTCTTTCCTTTTTTTTCAACAAAATCAAAACTTATATTTATATTTTTTCTAAAGTAATAAACAACATAAAAGTTTAAACCATATTTTTCCTTAGAATGAAATAAAAGATAAAGACAAGCAAAATATATATTTTTTTTATTTTTCTAAACAAAACAATAAGTTTAAAGATGAATTTTTTTTTAATAATTTTTTTTTAATTGATCAAAAATATTTTTTATTTAAGAAACTGAAAGTAAAAGAGTAACGACAAAAAAATCATTTTTTTTCCTAACAACAAAATTCAAATTTGATAATTTTTTTAAAATTTTCTTTGAAAATTAATTAAAAATATTTTTTCACTTTTTTTTGAAATAAAATTTATTTATCCGGACGAAAATGGAGTTGACAACAACAAAAATCAATTCTTAAACACTCTCAAGAGGATATCAACCACAAGAAGATATCAATATTATTAACTCTTGATCACATAATAGAATGTATGCCTTATCAACTCATGAACAACGAAGAAAACAATATGAAACACCATAGCAACAATGTACACCTTAGAAGGTTGATAAAATCTTGATAAATTTAAGAGGTTTTTGCAAACTCAAAACCCATATAAGGTTAAGTAATAATGGCATAAGCAAGAGTGAACAAGGCAAAAACCATTTTGGCATTCATGTTTTGCAAGTAAAAACTAGAACAAGTAAAGAAATGAAAGGAAAAACAAATTAAGATAAGAAAAGAGTAGATAATGCTTAATGTAAACTCACAAAGGATAATTTCATTCAATCTTCAATGTGTGTTTTAAAAAAATGGGAGACTCCTAATTTACAATGGAGGCGCTCTTGCAAAGGAGAGGAATGGACAAGAAAATGGAGTTAACTTTGCTAAGCAATAGTTAACTTCACTAAACATGATTAACACATCTTAACCATTTGAAATTATGGAGTGCACATGGGTAGCTTCTTAAGTCAGGTGGATGTAATGGTTACATGTGAAATGATGACTTGAGTAGAATGGACATGGGTGGGACCTAAGGGAGTTCTACTAAATATAAGAAGACTCATGAAAGCTTGAAGAGTCAAGTAGAAGGTCAAACTAATCCATGTGTACAATTCATCCAAGGTTCCACTCATCAAGTTCTAGCTTCTCTCAAGTTCCTCTAAAAAACTAAGAAACTACTCATGTACAAATCCCCTGATCTCATCCTCCAAAACTTTAAGTCTTCCTCCAGTAAACCTCCTTTGGAATCTCCCTTTTTATTTCCTTTTTTTCTGTCTTTCTCTGTCACACTTTTTTTTTATTCCTTTAAACTTATCTTTTCTTTCTTCAACAAACTCTTCTTCATCCTTTTTCACATCAAGCAATAACAACAAATAAAGTATTTATCAATTTAACAAAACAAAAAATAACAAGGTTCTTTTAAAGCACAACACAACCTTAAATCTCAAATCTTGGAAGCACACTTTGAAGGTATGAAAATTACTTAAAATATCTCAATTTTATTTACTTTTGCAATTGTAATCGTTTTATAAAAGATTGAGATAGCAACTCCATTTATGGAGTTTTGAAAATGTTGATTTAAAAAGATAATAACATACTTTTAGTTTATTATTTTAAGTGGCTATATTTTCAATTAAATTTGAAAAACAATTTCAATATTTTCTGTTTTAATTAATTATGAAGTATTGTAATTGATTAATATCTTGATATATAGTTTCCTAACTCTGGTTTAATTGACTATTAAAGAGATAATCAATTAACTTGTTCCCAATCTCATCAAAAACAATTGAATCGATTGTTAAAATATTACTCAGTTAACAAAGCCATAAGCTTTTTAAATTTTTATTTACTTTTTAAAATATATTTTCATTTAATTCATTTTAGTAATGATTATATGTTGATTAAAAACATTCTGAATATGTTATGTGAAAGACTCAACAACATACCATCAAAACGAAACAAATTTTATTTATGCTCGAGACACTCTTCAAATTCAAGACACAATGGACACCAAGTTCTTATAGGAAGTTGAAACAACATTGGACTAGTTCTGAAAAGAGAAAGTCTTGTGTCTGGTATTGTATAATCTTGAAGTTTAGTTTTAGTTGACAAATTTGAATATTGAATTAATATCTACATGTAAAGGATTTATTGACAATCAAGTAAGAGATTTAGAATGATAATGAAATTGAATGTGTACGCATTATGTATTTATATCTTTTTGAACCTATGTGAGTGGAACTAAACAAAAAATATATATTTTGTTGCATTGAACTATTGAATTGATGAAGTTGTGTATTACTAAATTACTTGATTCCACTTCAATATTCATATGGGTAACAATAAAAATACACTCTAAAATCTGAGTATCCGAGAGGTGGATAGGTATAACATTCTTTAATTGTCTTCTTTTTTATCAACCAAAGGTTTTTCCATGGTTGAATTTTGGCATCTAGTTGTGTGAACCATCAAAAGCTTTGTATAGTTTTTCCTTTTACAATTAGAGCAAGATCAAAACTTCTTCCAACGTCTACTCTTAGTATTTGTATTCTTCGGGTTTATTCCCCTTTTATCAACAAGAAGGTTTTTTCGTTTGATGTACTTTTAGTATATATTACTTCCAATACTTTCGTCCATCTTTAAGAGATTTTGTGTTCTTGTATTTTCTAGAACATTTCGTTATGTTATACATAACATCTTTAAAAGTCTATTAGTGAATTCTTGGTCAAATTTATTGTCCTTCACTCTTATTGTTTCAAACTCTCTTGTTGTACTTAAAGCATGAATTATCTTTTTTTTATCACTTCGTTTAAACTTTTCTTTCTATTGACTTTCAGCTTCTTTGACCGTAATGATTTTGATAAAAATATAATCATATATCCTCGTGTGTATATGCAAGTGTTTTTCTTTTCTTTATTATTTTTTTCATTGTGATTTTTGAGTTGTGTTATGTAAGATTGTTTAAGTAATGGTTTGAGGTTGAGCACTATCATTTTCCATTATTTCCCAAACTGAACTCTCAAGTAAATATCTCCATCCTTGCAAACTATGAAAGTTCTCACAATTTGAAGGTTTCTTCTTTACTTAATAAGTAGCTTGCTCGGTAAAAGAAATAGCAAAAAATAACGAATAAATTATACATTTTCTCAAACCCTACTTTCATAAATCTAGTCACTTAGAAAATATTCTCAAATCCTAACAAAATAACATCACCGCTGACACTGTTTTTTTTTTTCTCTTTTCATCTTCAACTAGTACTATATATGCAGTTGCTGCTATGCAAACCTCCATTAGCCTTCAAACCGGGTTCTCTCTACAGTAAAACGCCACTTTTCTTCCAACCAAGAACCTTTCCGTCGCTTGGTGCTTCTTCCGCCAACCAAATATTATTATAATTCTTGATCTTAAAAGTTTGCCAGAGGCTGTTTCTTCCTTTTCAAGGTTCGTTAAAGGAAGGGAACACGAAGGTTGCAAGAACAAGAGGTGAATCAACTCTGAATAAAGAAACCAGATAGTCAGAAGCTACAAGAAGATGAAGTACTCAGACAGTAGAGTTAGCAGCAACACTATTTCCCGTGTGGGAAGATATGAACTGGGTCAGACTCTGGGCAAGGGAAATTTCTCCACTGTGAAACTTGCACGTCACATTGACACCGGAGACAATGTGGCCATCAAAATTTTCGACAAGCACAGGGTTTTTGCCAACCAACCCATGGACGTGCTGTCGAAGGTTCTTTTTCTAATCTACCACTTCATTCATCTACACCTTATTTTTCTTCTAAGCATGAATTATACCATGCATTCTTACCTCATATTTCATGCTGTTCATCTTTCTGCAGATGGAGCGAAACTTATTAATGATGAAAATGATTAGACACCCTAATGTGGTGCATATGTATGAGGTTAGATGGATAATTTATTTCTTTATCTTTGAATTTCCCGTTTTTTGCTCCTTTTAACCTCCCTCTCCAAATCAAATGACTTATATAGATGCATGCATTTATCTTGGTGTAGGTGATAGATTCCAAAACACAGTTCTTTATTGTACTGGAATTTGTAACTGGTGGGAAACTGTTTGATAAAATTGTAAGACAGCTTTTCTTTTTCTTTTTGCCTTCCCATTTAGGATCAGAATCCAATATAATAACTGTAACATTTTTTGTGCTGTTTTCCTGAACCAGACAAACGCCGGGAGACTGACAGAAGCCGAAGCAAGAAAATACTTTCAGCAGCTTATAGGTGCTGTGGATTACTGTCACAGTAAAGGTGTTTCCCATAAAAACTTGAAGGTGAGTGAGGTGTTATGTGAAGAATATGTTATTATTTTCCTTTGTTTCCAATCTTTGTGGAAAATAAAAGATAGAGAGAGAGCATCTTAAGTGATTAATATTAATTTATTTCATGTCTTTTTTATTAATTGTTTGTTTATTACAGTCGGAGAATCTGTTGGTGGATGCTGATGGAGTGCTTAAAGTATCAGATTTTGGATTGAATATGCTGTCTCAACAAGTTGGAGTGAGTTAGTTATTGGTGAATAATGTTTCAAAAATTTATATAACATTTATTTTCACTTGCTCATTGATTTTATCCTATTGCTATTATTAGCAAGATGGGCTGCTTCACACAGCATGTGGTTTGCCACATTATACTGCCCCAGAGGTATATTAGCTTTTATCTCTTAAACTTAAAATTCAATCTCTTTCTCTCTCTCAAATCTTGTAATAATATCACTATTTTAATCTCTCTTATTATATATATACACATATATATATAGGTGAGAATCAACATCGGCTATGAGGATGCAAAGGCTGACATCTGGTCATGTGGTGTTATTCTTTTTGTTCTATTGGCTGGACATTTACCCTTCAAATGTAAAGACACTACCATTTTATGTCTAGAGGTGACTCTCACTAAATATTTGGGATGCTAATGTTGGTTAGCCTAACTCATTTATGTTTGACTATCAAATCTGAACAATTCTATCATGAGCATGGTGCTTTATGTAACCAATTACCAATTTCTTTCCTTGTAATTAATTGAATTCTTCCTGTTTTTAAATTTACAGACCCTTAAGGCTGATTTCACCTATCCTTCATTTTTCTCTCCAAGTGTAAAGAGATTAATTGAGAGAATCCTTGATCCCAATCCAGCTACAGTAAGTACTTTTGATTGAGCCATGATATGTTAATATGGTGTTTAGCAAATATTTTCTGTTTCCCATTATCTCATGAAATCAACATGTTAATATATGGCCTCTTCTGATGCTATAGCGGATTGCAATTAAAGATATCTTGGAGGATGAATGGTTCAAGAATGAGCCTCAACCCCCGAGTTCTTCCCTGGAAATTATTAGTTCTGATAAAGTAAGTGTTAGTTTCAGTGTCTATAGTAGCTGTAAAACCTTTTGATTAGCTTTAATATTGGTTAAATATTACTCAGCAGAGATTATGTTTCTGTCCTTGATGTCAATGTACCTTATTTCATGAACAGGATGTAGTTGGGGAGCAGGATCAGGTGCCTGCAGCACCTGTTACCATAAATGCATTTCAGATAATACGTGCCTCTCTCGGCTTCAGTCTTGTAGGAAATTTTCTTAACAAGGTAGACAAAAACCTTAAATTTAGTTAGATATCCAATTTTCCTTTTGTTATTCGTTCATCAGATTTTCTTTAAAGTCATTCACATGAAAAAAAGGAAAAAAGTTCTAATTCAACTTTTTCCTTGGAGTTTTGACTCTATTATGATAAAACTCTGTTCACTAGTGATACTAACTAAGAACTAAGAATCCATAAAACTTGTCTCCAATTTGATAATCATGAATTTTCACTTGGGTCATATTCTTAGAAAACTTGATTTTTTGACACTCAGGTTTTTGGTATAAGGGAAACAAGTTTTGTATCCAGATGTTCCGTAGATAAGATAATTTCAGGAATTGAACAGACTATAGCTTCTATGGGTTTTAATGTTAAGAAGAGAAAGTACAAGGTAAGAAATTTTTCTTTAACTAATGTATTCAATTTCTTGAAAATTTTCACCACTTGTTTGTAACATTAATAACTTGCTATTTAATTTCTACTTCTGATGATGGCAGATGAAGATTGAAGGAGAACAGAATGAACACAAAGGTCATCTATCCATAGCCATTAAGGTACTTGTTTTTCAGTTCATGATTTAAGTTCACTGTTTGTCTGGATTTTCAAATGCTTTTCCAAATTCTGCTTTTCAGATCGTTAAGGTGGACCCTTCCTTTTCCAAGGTTGAGGTTCTGAGAGCTGGAGGAAATACTCTTGATTTTAACAAGGTAATTTCTATAAACTCCAATTTACAAGGATACTTTTGTTGTTGAATCTTTTGTCCCATTTCATTGTATTTTCCTTATAATAATAAATTTAATTTTCTTGTTCACTAACTTTATTAGAATGAATTTTTAATGTTTGCAGTTCTATAGGGATCTATCTGTTGGGCTACAAGACATCATTTGGGAGGAAAAGCCTGCCAACACAAAAAGAGATGGTACTAGTTACTTAGTTTTTGTATACAAATCAAATCATGGTAATTCTAACTGACACAAAATAAATTGAATCAAACATACACTTTATTATACACTTCTCATTTTACTCTATTGTTTACTTGCAGGTGCAAGTACATCTTCTGCAAAATAATACATTTCTCACCTAATTTGATGGAAGTATGTATATTAGCTAGTTTGTTACCTTCTTCTTTTGGACATCATCAATTGATCCTGTAGTGACATTTTGTGATATATTTTTCTTTTTATAGTTTTCTGTTTAAGGATTTTTCTTTTTTTCCTATAAAAAGGAAGAGAAATTGAATCAAACCATGTTAGATTTAGCTTTCTCGTGCACTTTGTATTTTTTGGGTCGATGTATAACAGAATCGTAATTAACAAATCATGACATAAGTAAAATAATATTATTTTATTTTAATTTGAATCGTGATTTTGATTACAAAATGTATATTTGAATAATAATAATAATAATAATAATAATAATAATAATAATAATAATAATAATAATAATAATAATAATAATAATAATAATAATGAAATTGTGGTTTGATCCTTTAAAAAAAATTATGGTTTGATTGTACGGGGAAATAATACTTTCTATTTTCACTCAAATCGTCATTTTAAACTCATGATTATTTTACCAAACCATATTATTAATATATTTATTTATTTATTTGACAAATTTTAAAAAACTATCTTAAATAATATAAAAAAATCACTGACATTTTTTATAATGATAAAAACATTCCATCAATTCACAATTCACTACTAAAAATCAATAAATTATTATGAACATTTCATCATTTCTTACACTTTTTTACTTTATGTATAGACAAATATTTATTTAATCAAAATATAATAAAATTTTATTTTATTTGTTATAAAACTTCTTTGTGTAACGTGATTAATTTATTATAAATAATAAATATCATAAATCATATTATTAATAGAACTATTAAATTTAAAAATATAATATTCTTTTACTTATTTATATAGATTAAAACAACATAATTTCAAAAAAAAACATTAATAAAAAATAAAATAAAACATTTAAAAGGTCTTACAGCTTTTATGCAAAACTGTTCAAAATTATACTGTCTTATCTCCACACAGTACAAAGTTATTTTATTTATAATTTATCAAAACTTTTTTTATAGTTTCAAAATCCATGAATGAGACCAAAATGTAACCACACATGTCCATCAATGTTGCAACTTGAGAAAATATAGAGAGGCACCTTCAAGTTCATAATAGTTAACTCAACCATCATCTTAGAAGAACATAACAGTGCACTAATTATTATGATCTCAAGTAAATAAGTGACTAGAGGTGCTATATATATATATATATATATATATATTTTATTTTATTTTTGTATTTTGACTTACTTTAGAAAGAATTTGAACGAGTTTGATTTTTTTATTTTTTTTAAATGTTAATACAGGAGAAAAAGTTTGAAAGATCTAACATTATTTGATTGGTTTCAAATATAAATAAATACAGCAGGCGCAGCCACAGGCACAATTGGCGTGGGCATAACAACTATTGTCGCAGTGGTTGCCACGCGCTGACACTTCCTTACTTGAGCAAAGAGGTCAATCCCACTCTTTCACACTCTCAATATCATTTGCTTCGAATTCGAGAAACTAGCAAAGAGGAAATAGTGTGAGTGAGGGAATGAGGGAAGAGGTTATCAGTTCCGGAGGCACCGTTGATCCAACACCTGCTGCCAGGTACTCCTCTCTTCTCTCTCACTTCCTCCCAAGTCTTTTTTTTCTTCCTAAATTAGGGTTTTGTTTTTCATGGACTTTTGTAAGCGTTGTTTTCAATTTGCTTGGTTTCACCATCTTCATGCCATTTGAACTTCAATTGCACAGTAAAACAAAATAATATTGTTGTGGCTGCTCCTGCAGCTCCAGAATTGGATCTAATTAAGAGAAGAGAAAAACGCGATTTCAGTGTTGTTTTTGTTGCGAATTGTGTACTTTGAAAATGTTGTTGTGCTTATGCGGTTATGCTCTTACTTAGTATGTAGTTTCTTGCTAGAGCTTTTTTTCTTCTTCAAGTTGTTCCTGTCTTTACAAAGGAGGTAAATGAGGACCCCTGATCTGTCCCTGAAATTTCTTATGAGAATTGTAGAGTAGATATAGATAAAGTGCGTAAACATTAATAAAGTTTGGCTTTCTACAGCATTCCGGTAAATTAAGAATGTTTAAAGGCAGGTGGGTCTTTAGAGGATCTACTTCTTTATTTTTTGCTTGGATTTAATGGGAAATTGAGTGAAAAAAATAAGAGCGAAAGAAATAGGAAGGATATAAATAAAAGAGAAATACTGTTGAAAAGATATGTTTGGATGGATAGAAATGAGAATGAAAAAAGTTTCCACAATTTTGGATGGGTAGAAGAAAGAGTTGAAATAAATAAACTGTACGAAAAATATTCTTACATGAATGGAAAATGTTAAATTAAATAAACATAATAATTTTTACTCAATTATTTCCCTTAACATATAAGCAAAAATATTTTAAAAGACAGATCTGCACCCGTCATTTCTTGCTTTTCTTTTCCTGGTGGACTAGTTTTAAATGGTCCTAATTTGTTATTTTTATCATGTGTCTCTTCTTTCCATTTTGTTTCTCCCTGTTTCTCCTAAATGAAATAACAGGTCAGTGACATGGCAGATTTTTAGGTGGAAATGACTCCATTAAGGTTTCAGCATCTTGATACCATTAGGAATCAGCCAATCATGTCTTAACTACCTTAGGCTTCCTTCACTTAGAATGGTAAATAAGCATTCACCTTAGCCATAGTTTGGCTAACTATATTTGGCCACACCATCTTCTTATTTGTCCTCTGACTTTGGCATGATACTTTTCATCCACCATCTGAAACTATGTGGTGTTTCTAAGATAGTATAGATGCTTTATTTATATTGAGAAAATTGAATCAATACAATAAATAGAGGAGATTTGATATCTTTAATAATAAAGATATGATTCGGGAATAAATAAAGATGTTCTTAGTAATACGCATATAATCTAAATAGTCCTAATTATAAAATAAATAGAGGAGATTTGATATATTCCATGTCTTAATCCTAATGGAGTGGAAACCCTTGGGTTCCAATGTGTGTTTTTTAAAGCTCGAGTTTAGAATTAACCCATTTGATATGTGTTGAAATGTAATGTTATTTTTATTATTTTTTCCTTTGTGTGTACCTAGCTTTAGGGTTGCGATTTTAGGCAAGTGCCTTGCGTCTTCCTTGTATCTTATACATACAACAACAAAAATCCAACAATGTAGATTGAACACATTGTCTTTTTGTCATCTTATTTGTTCAAGTTAGTATCAGAGCGGGTACAATCCTGCTCTGCACTTGCTCTGTCTACACAACATTTGCTATCACCGCCGTCGTCCACTGCTATCTGGTGTCGTTCAGTAAAGAAGCTAGGTTAGGTGCATCTCGAAGAGCATGACCCAACCTCTATGGTTGTGCGACAAACCGTTCAACCACCCGTCAACCCACATGCATCCTGTTTGTGGTGTGTCTCCTTCATGTTTTGCCTTCCTGTTGTCAAAATCTCTCTATTTATGACCTCCTTTTACTGTTACAACATACCTTAGTGTTGGTACTCATGCACTCTCTTGGTTTTTAGGGTTTTTCTTATCTCTCTCAGACTTGATCACTATTCTTCCTCTTTGAAATGACTTCAATAGGTTTTGCTCCTCTCTTCTTGGCTACTTTGACCATAACAAGTGCAAGGCTCAATTGGAAGAATTATTAGTCTTGGTTTGCCTCGGTAGAATTATGGTTTCTTGGTCAAGGATATCATGAACACTTAAAAACTGGACTCAACTCTATTCTTGATGCAGAAAACTCCCAGTGGCAAAAGATTGACTTCCAACTATGTGTTGTTTTATGGTAGTTAGTAGATCTTGTTTTATGGTAGTTAGTAGATCTTGATCTTTTAGAGATGCTCAGATCCTTCAAAGCATGTTTCTCTCTTTGGAAGAAGGCAGTAGAAATTTTTGCTAATCCAACGTCTCTTTGATGCAGCTCAAAGAGTAACTTCTCTCAAAACCATGATATTTTCACACATTTGGCAAAGGCTAGGGTTCTAGTAAAAGAAGTTAAAAGATTTCTAGTGGCAGACTCATTAGAGGAATTCCACGAGAAACTTGATAGATATTATATGGTTTTTGATTTTGAGAAGCTTACATTCAGATTTTGATCATGTTCGTGATCAAATTCTAGCTGGTAATCAAATCCCTTCTATGGATTGTTTAATTAATAGACAAATCTGGTTCCTAATTTGTAGAAAGATGATAATCAAACTGAAGTTATTGAAATGTCTGCAATGACATACTCTTATGGAAGAGAAGGAGGTAAAAACATACGAGGAGGACGTGGTGGTAGGAGTAAATGTCCTCAATGCTCATATTGCAAGAGAACTGGTCATACCCAAGGAAAAAGTTATTCATTGCATGGTTTTGCAGACAAAGCTGCGCATGTGTCTAAATTTGAAAAATAAGGATCTAAATTTTTTGATGAAATCAATTTGTGGTAGGTCATAGTTCTTTCATGGGTTCTTGATTCAGGTGCCCCAGACCATATCAATGGTAACGTTTTTTCAGTTTCCTCCTTTTCTTACCCAAAAATTCCCCATCTTGTTACAGCTGCCAATGGATTTAAAGTGGCATCTCAAGGAGTTGGTCAAGTTTCTTCATCTCCTTCACTAAATTTAAATTCTATCTCATTGTCCTTATAATTTAATTTCTGAGTCAATTGACTCGTTCTTGAAACTGTCGTGTGATATTTATTGCTAATTCCTTTGTTATACAAGAACATGGTATGAGTCATCTGATTGGAGAAGGACATGAGTCATAGAGTCAAATTATCTGAAACTGAGTCCTTTTGTATTTGGCTTTGTGACTGCATCCCCAAAACTTTTGCGTGATTGCTTGGGTCACTCGTGTCTATCAAAATTAAAGATGCTGTTTCCTAGTCTCAAGCACATTAAAACTTTAGATTGTGAATCCTTTTTCTAAGAAGTTTGAAACACTATGTAATTATGTTTTTTCTCTAATATTCATTCTTATATTTGGGGACGAAATCATGTCACTTCTTTTGGTTTCAATTATGTTTGTAACCTTCATTGATGAATTTTGTCAATGTACTTGGGTCTATTTAATGAAAGACAAATTTGAACTGTTATCCATATTTATGTCTCTCTTCGATGAAATTAAAAACCAATATGGGAAGATAGCTAAAATTCTTAGAAGTGATAATGCGAAGGAATATTTTTCTACTGCGTTTTCTCCATTTTTATCTTCCCAGGGAATTTTACATCAGTTAGCATGTCCTCACACTTCACAATAAATTGGTACAGCAGAGATGAAGAATAGGCATCTTATTGAAATTTCACACTCTCTAATGTTGAATACTAATGTTCCTCTTCATCATTGAAGAGATGCAATCCTCACTGACTATTTATTAATCAATGAGATGCCTTCTTCTTCTCTTGAAAGGATGCCTTCTTATCTTGAAAATAAAGTCCTCACTCTAATTTTTCCAAATGAAACTCTATATCATGTCTCTCGATATTTGTTTGGGTGTACTTGTTTTGTTCATAATGTCTCTCCAGGTCTTGACAAGCTTTTTGCAAAGGCTATTAAGTGCGTCTTCTTGGGATATTCTCGCCTTCAGGAAGGGTATAAATGTTATTCTTCTTTAACTAGAAGGTATTATATATCTGCTAATGTTTCCTTCTTTGAACATTCATCATTTGTTCAACAGACCTTCCTATACCATCTTGTGATCCATTGATTATTCCTTCTTACTCTCAAACTCCTGCTCAAAGTGTAGATGACATTGTTCTACCACACCTCTTCTCACATAATAGTGTCTGACACAAATCACTCCCTCATCCTTACTTGAAGATACTTGTGACTCAGATTATGCTCCACCAAATTCCTATACCATGGATCCTTCATCCTCATCACCTTCTCTTGACTTTGATCATGCTTGGACTATTGCTCTTAGATGAAGTATTTGATCTTCTTGTAACCATATCCTAATAGTAATTTTTTTAAGTTACCGTCGTTTGTCTCCTTCATATTCCTTTTGTTGTTTTCTCCTTGTCCACCATTACTCTTCCTAACAATGTTCATGAGGCACTTGGTCACCCTGATGGTGACAAGCCATGATTGATGATATATGCATGCATTTGAACATAGTGGTACTTGGGAGCTTGTGGGTTTGTAGATAGGTTCATGATGTTAAGGTAGGTATGGTGAAGTAGATCGTCTCAAAGCTCATCTAGTAGCCAAGGGATACACTTAGATTTATGGTCTCAACTATTGTGATACTTTTTCTCTTGTGTCTAAGATCAACATTGTTTGTGTTTTTCTTATTATGGCTACCATTAGCTTGACATTAAGAATGCCTTTCTTTATGGTGATCTAGAGGAAGGGATTTGCATGGAGCCACATCCTGTATTTGTTGCTTAGGGGGAATTTGGTTTAGTTTCTAAATTACAATGATCTCTCTATGGCTTGAAGCAACCACCTTGAGCCTGGTTTGGTAAATTTAGTCATATTGTGCTAACATTTGGATTGAAACAGAGTGAGGCAGATTATTCAGTGTTTTATTGTCATACTTCTTCTCGAAAGTGTGTTTATCTTACGATCTATGTTGATGATATTGTTATTACAAGAAATGATATCACTAGAATTGCTCGATTAGAAAAGCATTTGTTCAGGTACTTTCTGACCAAAGATCTGGGCTATCTAAAATATTTTCTTGGTATTAAAGTGGCACAATCAATAGAAGGTGCCACCATTTCACGAAGAAAATATGCTCTTGATATTTTGGAGGAGACAAACCTAAAAAGTGGCAAGCCCACTGATAGTCCTATGGACTCAAATCAGAATTTGATGAGAGACCAAGGTGAACTTTTCTTGGACACAGAGATATAAAAGGTTGGTTTGAAAATTCATTCATCTTACTACAACAAGACCTGATCTTTCTTATCCAGTGGGAGGTGGGAGTCAATTTATGCAAACCCCCCATATTGATCACTGTGGCTCATATTCTCAAACATGTAAAAGGGAACCTAGGACAAGGATTGTTGTATGAGAACAGGGAAATACTCAATTCTTACGTTATTGTTATGCAAATTAGGCTAGTTGTCCTATTGGCACGAGATCTACCACGATATACCTTGTATTCCTTGGAAGGACCTTGTATCTTGGAAAAGTAAGAAACAAAGTGTTGTTGCTTGATCTACTGAAGAAACTGGATATCTATCTATGGCCCTTGCTACATGTGAACTTGTGTGGATTAAACAATTCCTTCAAGAGTTGAAATTTTGTGAAAATGAGTAGAAAAAGTTGTATTGTGACAACCAAGCAGCTCTTCATATTGCATCCAATCTGCTGTTTCATGAGAGCACTAAACATATAGAGGTTGATTATCATCTTGTCAGAGAGAAGTTGCTGCCAAGGATCTTATTATTGAGTTTGTCAGCTCTAGTGAAGAACTCTAAGACATTCTAACTAAATCTCCGAGAGGACCTAGGATTCAATTTATATGTTCCATGCCTGGTGCATATGATCTATATGCTCCAACTTGAGAGATAGTGTTGAAATGTAATGTTATTTTAATTTTTTCCTTTGTGTGTACATAGCTCTAGGGTTAGGGTTTTAGGCAAGTGCTTTACCTCTTTGTATCCTATATATAGATCAATAAAAGTCCAACAGTGTAGTTTGAACACATTGTCTTTCAGTCATCTTATTTGTTCAAGTATATGCAAAGCGGATAGTTCCTTAATTTTTTATGGATATGAATTTAATGCACATATGATGCATGGCTGCGGTTTGTAAATTGTGATATTTTTATAGCACACTATTCAATTTTATTGTCTACTATTTGTTTGTTTGACCTACTAAATTGACAAAATTTTCATAATTTTATCAGTTCTGCTGGGGCATCATCCCCAGCTGTTCCAACGAATGTTGGCAGTATAGATGGGTCAAGTCATGGGCAAGTCTCTAAAGCAGCTTCTCTCTCATGTGTTGGTTCACAACCCCCATGGACTTCCTTGAGCACAAGTGCTGGTGGGTCTTCCAGATCTTGTAGACCTTGGGAAAGGGGAGATTTATTAAGACGTTTGGCTACATTTATTCCTTTAAATTGGCTTGGGAAGCCTCAGGTTTGAACTGATCTTGGTTTTCTATAAATTTATTACTGACTCGCTTGTGCTTCCATATGTACTTGTACATTTTAAGCTATCTCATCCTTGTGGGTGGTTTGTTACAGATTCACTCATGCTTCAATATAAATAATGATATTTTGTAGGCCTAGAGAACAAAGAGTTGTATGTCTGGAGTCAACACAGCATGTGCTCGTTTTAAAGTTATATTGATTGATTACCTCGTGATAGTTTCTGTTTGTGTATATAGATTATGATAGGAACTTATATTGTTATTCAATGTAAAAAAGCTGGTATTATGCAAACAGAACTACATATAATTCTTTCTGGTTCCTTTTTTTATTCATTTTGTACAATTCTAACAGAACATGTCTGTTACTTGTGGTAATTGCTTCTAAAAAACTGCCAACTTTCCTCTTTAATTTGAGGAACTAACGAATAATTTTGGTTTCAGCTTTGGAATTTGTGACAGCTGTTAGCCTGTCTTTCTACAGTATGTTAAGTGTCTCAAATAATTTGCTGTTTATTAATAAACTGCAATTTCTGCAAATTTGCTTTTGCAATGCCTACTGCGTCAAAATATTGAATTCTACGTGTAACCATGCATGGATGGTAATTTTGCCATTTGTGGTTACCTATTCACAACACAACTTCTTAAATTGAAATTGTGTATTTAATTTACTTCATATTATTTTTAAAGATTTTACACTAATAAAGAAAAATTACCAAATGGAGTGCAATTATAAATAGTGTAGATTGTTAGGCAATTTTGGGAATGCTAATAACCTCACCATGATGCATTTATATCACAATCTTAGAAAGTGGACTTTAAGCCCAACTTAACTCCAAATTGTTAGGCAATTTTGGGAATGCTAATAACCTCACCATGATGCATTATATCACAATCTTAGAAAGTGGACTTAAAGCCCAACTCAACTTCAAAGAACTATATTGTAATATAAGATTTGTATCCACTTATATACTATAATTTGGCTATGATTAAATATTTGTGAGTGGTCTGATAGCGGCCTGATAACAGGTGACACAATAGGCACAACATACATCGCTAAAGTAGGCTCTGATTCTATCTTAGAAAATGGACTTTAAGATTAATTTAACCTCACAAACCTAGCTTGTAAGGTGAGTTTGCATCCACTTATATATTATAATTTGATCACTCCCTAACACACATTGTGTAGCTGTTTCAAGTTTTGTCATAGCAACTATGCTCCCTTTCACTGTGTCACAACATATATGGTGCGAATCTAGTCATTTCTATTTTGAAATTAAATAAGTAACATTTCTTCAAAATGCTTTTATGTTTGATAATGCATAATGTAACTATTGCTAGTCCCTCGAAAGTTATTTTTCAAACACTGATTTCCTTTGGCTTGGGAAATGACATTATGGCACATCTATAAAACTGTCAGCTTTTGGGATGACACATTTGAGGGAAATGTTTCTTTCAGAGTTTTTTTTTTTTTTTTTTTTTTTTTTTTTTTCTTTCCCATATTTATTAGGGGTTCTATCATCTTGGGAAACCCAAAACATTGTCTTGGTGCTCTCCGAATGCATACTAATATGCACCGGGAGCCCCGAGGCTAGGTGGCATTGATTAGATTTGAATTTTATTTGATAAAAATTCAGTGAATGTTATGTATAGTTGCATGAAGTAGTTGTCTAAGGAATTTTTAATCTGTGAGACAAGCTTTATCTATTGAGCATGTATGGATAATTTTGTACTTTCTACTCCAAATCTTCTAAGTAGATATGATACATTCTCTGGGATCTCATCTCGTCTTTAATTTCCTCCAGATCATCAGTTCATTGGCTTGTGCTAAAAAAGGCTGGATAAATAATGGTGTAGACAAAATTGCTTGCGAGTCATGTGGTGCTTGCCTATGTTTTACAGCATTGTCATCTTGGACATCAGCTGAAGGTTGGTGATTGGAAATTTGCAATCTATGTACTTTTGGCTACTTCATTCTGTTTCCAAACTCTATTTTATCTAAAATATGTCATGTTAATAACTATAGAAATTATAAAAGCAGTTTATGCTTTTATGTGGACTATGGATGTTAAAAGGTCTACTCTGGTGGTACCCTAGGTACAGGTCCGATGTAGAAGTAGGATGAAAATCAGATCTGTTACTTTACTTTCAGAGAATGGCTGTATATTGTTAACAAGTAAATCCCCAAACATAAATATTGTTCTTCCTCACTTAGCTCTTACGTGGAACATTAAAAGAAATGATGCTGCACGTATAAAGTTTTATACATCCAAAAAACAAATGTAGCTAAGTGCTGTTTAATTTGTTATTGATGAAATGAGATTCAAGATTTAATGCATAGTTTGTCAATCCTTCTGAAATATATAATGAGGATAGGATTATTTTCTTATGTCTCTTTTTCCTTGGGTGTTCAGCTCATTTTTGTTACCGGTATGGGTGCTATTCTCTGAAATACAGAGACCAGGCTTGGTTTTCTGTGTCTTAAGTTATTGCCCCCCTTATACTTTGTACCTGTTTAGTTTTTGTTTTAGAGGATTTTTTTATTCTCCTCCTAGACCTAGTTCTATTCTTAATCTAATACAATTTTTGTGTGTTAAAGGAGTATATAAATTTTGTTCATTAAGATAAATCAATGTGATGAATGTCCCATAAATAGTTAATACCAGGCTTTTGTAGCTGGCTGAGAAATAGTGACTATATACCAGTTAGCATGTAAGTATACTAGCTTGCATCACTATGTTTCAAGGTTTCTATAGGCTATGACATTTAAAGCAAGACTTTATAATAACTAAAAAGAAAGAGACAAAATGTAAGCTGTGCATATAAGATAAGTCATTAATCTTCATATCTAAGCAACCCTTTATCAGATTAAATCGTTTTAGATCTTTTACATTTTTTTCTCGAAACAGCTAGACAAATATAGAGCGAGTGTTTAAATTAAAATGTTTATTGAAATAAGCAGTTTAAAAAGTCAATGATGTAGGAATTTGATAGGATTTGGTTATGAAATAAAAATAAGTTGAGAGGTGTTTATTTTTAAAAGAGGCACATTAGACAAACGCAAAAAAAAAAAAAAAAATGAGGAAATCTGCTTGTTTTATTAAATAATCACTTTTATTTTTTAGAAAATAAATACAAACAAGCTCACCTATAATCTTATTTTGATATAGTTTTAAGCAAACTGTCTCTGGTAACTAGGCTAGAAGGATTTGTCTGCTGTTGGTGATTCATTCATCGGTGTTGTTAACTTCTTATTTTTGATGGCCAAAGCTCAAAATGCCAGCGAATCCTTTGCCAGGCAGCTGGATTCAGGCCATAAGGTAAATTGCCCTTGGAAAGGAAACAGTTGTCCAGAAAGCTTAGTGCAGTTCCCTCCAACTCCTCCATCTGCTTTAGTTGGGGCTTACAAGGATAGATGTGATGGACTCATACAATTTCAACATCTTCCTGTGGTAGCCATCTCTGCAATTGAGTTGATGTCTGCTTCTCGTGGCCCACAGATTGAACGGTTACTATCGCATTCTCAGAATTTTCTGTCAGGAGAAGTAGACATCAAACCAGAAATTACAGCTGAGCTTGACAACTCTCAAGATGAGGCGTACTGTTTGTATACTCGTGTAAGCTTTTTATATATTTTTTTGTCTTTTCAATACTTTTGTTGCTACTCTGTCACATGCTTATTTTCTAATAACGTGTCATGCTTTTGGCAGGCACAGAAACTTATAAGCCTTTGTGGTTGGGAACCAAGGTGGCTTTTAAATGTTCAAGATTGTGAAGAACACTCTGCTCAATCTGAAAGAAATGGATATTCTTTCGGCCCTAGCAAGACTCAAGTTCATCTTACTCAAGATCATGGGTCAAGGGCAGTTTCTGCTTCTACTAAATTGGATGCTAGAAAGGGAAAGGCATCTGTTAAAGAGACTAGACTTGACTCAAAGACACCTATGCTTGATTGTAGCTTATGTGGTGCTGCAGTCAGAATTTCAGATTTTGTATCAGTTCCTTGTCCTACTCGTTTTGTACCTAACAGTATAGATATTCTTGATACTAGTAAAAAAATAGGATTGACTCGAGGAGCAAGTGCAGCGAGTGGAATCAGCGGGTGGATTGCAGCTGATGATACAGAGAAAGATCAGACTGATGACCGTGACGAAGTCGCAACAACAAATGAGGGGAAATTGTTGGCAAATGATGATTTGGATTTAAATCTTACCATGGCAGGGGGTTTTCCTTTTACTCCTTTTGGCAGGACAGCAACATCTGAGTATACTCATGATGAAGATATGGGAAGGGACTTAATGATCGGCCAGCCTTCTGGGAGTGAGATTGGTGATCGTGCGGCTTCATATGAATCACGAGGACCAAGCTCTCGTAAGAGAAATCTTGAAAAGGGTGGAAGCTCAGATGAACGGCCAATTCTTAGGTTGCAGCATCAGGCTGATAGTGTGGAAGGAACTGTCATTGATCGTGATGGAGATGAAGTTACAGATGGACAATATTCAGCTGGTCCATCAAAACGGGCACGTGATTCTGATTTTTTCGACACTTATTGTTCACCTCATCAAAGAGACTCAAGTGGTGCAGGTCCGAGTCATTCAAGGGGTTTTGAGGCTCACGTTAGTGGAAATCGAGTTTCTTCAAACCCTCAAGGTAGTGATCGTCCAATCGGTATCCAATCAACTAGGGACTCAACCCGTGCATCATCTGTCATTGCAATGGATACAATATGTTGTAGTGTGAATGATGATTCTATGGAAAGTGTTGAAAACTACCCTGGAGATCTTGATGATGTTCATTTCCCCTCCTCTAGCACATATGGCAATGTGGACATGAATGAAACGTCTGAACTGAATAACAGCAATCTAGCTCAGCAAAGCACTTGCTTACAAACTGCTACTGAAGTTGTCCCTGGTGAAGTGGGTGTCAGTAGTACAAACTACGGGGAAGAACATTTCAATGCAGAAACTGTGACTGCTCAGGCTCGAGATGGAATTAGTTTGGGCATCAGTGGAGGGAGTGTCGGAATGTGTGCTAGTCATGAAGCTGAAATCCATGGGGCTGATATATCTGTGCACAGAGCTGATAGTGTTGTTGGTGAAATGGAACAGAGAGTAGAAGATGCTGAACATCAGGGACAAACAGGTGAATCTGTTCCAGATCCAGGTCTAATGGATGAGATTATACCTGATGATATGAATAGGGAAGATCCTATTGGTGATAGCCAGGAAATGATGTCTCATTCTGCAGGAAGAACAGATAGTGGGTCAAAAATTGGCTGTTCTATGAAAGCAGAATCTGTTGAGAGTGGTGAAAAGATTAGTCAAAATTGCAATCTTCTGCCCGCTAATAGTGGCCATCCATCCGGATCTTGTAATGCTAATATTGATTCGGGTTGTGAAAATACCAAGGAAGAGATCATGAAGGATGGTAAATCTTCATTTGGCAACAATAGTTCTCTCCCTGAATCCGATTTTGCCATTGCAAATGGGATAGGTAAGCTCTTTTTTTATGATCTTGAACTTTTTTGCTTTTTAAACCTACTTTGTCAGTGAAAGTGTAGTGATTTTCAATGGCATGATAGCAAAGCGGAGTAGTTTTGGGTAGTGGCTGCGGCTGTTCACATTCTGTCGTGGCGCTACCATGATATTATATACTTCAAAAATTACATTTTTACCCCTGAAAGGTCACTGGGTTTTCTTAGGGGCGGGGTATGTTAAATGTAATTAATAATGGACCTTGGGCTATGTCCTTGTATCTTTGTATTTGAGATACTTATATATATATATATATATATATATATATATATATATATATATATATATATATATATATTATTTTTGTCTTTTCACAATTGTATCTCAACAGGGTAAAAGATTCAACAAAAAGTTACCTCAATTGCTTTGCACATTATTTTTTATCCTGTGTTCTGTATCTCTTCTTCCTTCGGACTTTCAAATTCATATTCTAATATTATTTTTCATGGTAGTTGAATTGAGATACAAATTATGTATCAGAGAGCTTATATTTTGGATCATGAATAGTGGGATTCACAAACATTAGAAATGTAACATGCTTAAATATATGAGATATATATATATATATATATATATATATATATATATATATATATATATTTTT
>Ga0209700_105240_pt1 | contig 22117 bp, 19 predicted proteins | sample SiratroredBW_FD_187528 | JGI IMG/M metagenome (GOLD analysis project Ga0209700, IMG submission 187528) | Root nodule microbial communities of legume samples collected from California, USA - Siratro red BW (SPAdes) (version 2) | ecosystem: Host-associated > Plants > Roots > Nodule | place: USA... | reverse complement strand
TTTTACATCAAGAACTGATTTCTTGGACGAAAGAATTGGAGCCATCAGCTGACTGAGATCATTGCATTGCTGATTTGATATTCTGACTAAGCGCCCTATCCCTATTCTCTTATATTTTTGTATTCTACTGTATAGGGTTGTCTTAGCTTTACTGATTTCTGTGAAAATCATTTACTGAATTGAAACAGTGTGCTGTTCTTGAATTACTGGATTGTAATTCTGTGTACAGAGGGTCTGTACAGGTGTTGAGCCTACTGCGGGGAGCAGTGTGAGGCTTGTATTGGTTATACAGTGGATTCTGTATAACAGTGAATTGCTATAGGGTTCAGCAAGGGTGTTTCTTGAAACGCACAGTGGGTTCTGTGTGGTTTCTTGATCTGCTGTAGGTTCAGCAGGGTTCACTGTGGTGAGCAGTGGGTTGCTGCAGGGTGCAGTGCTTGTAGAACTTGATCTACGGATCATTTTTTAGTGAAATCCTTACAGGGTGTAAGGGACTGGACGTAGCCCAGGTTTGAGGGTGAACCAGGATAAAAACTGTGCCTTCTTGAATCTTCTTTCCCTTTCTTGTTTACTGATTCAATATACTGCTTGATGCATTGTTTCACTGATTTCCAGAATTCATAAATTGACTGGATCAGATTAAGGCTTAATCTTCTTCAATAATAAAACTCTCACGGATCTAGATTAAATCATACTTTAATAGACAGTTCTTGAATTAAAAAGAATTTATTCAAGATTTGCATTCATCAACTAAAACTGTAACTGGACTGTGTTTACTCAGTCTATTCTGTGATCTTAATACTTACTGTCTTGACTGTTTGGAATCTGTCTATTCTGAATTTAATCTCAATTTAATATCTGTTTCTTGTTCAAGAAGTATTCGTTTAAAAGAAAGACTTTGAATTACTGAAACTGGTTCTGAATAGCAGTTGACCAGTTTACTGGGTTTCTTAATTCTTTCTAATTCAGTGTGCTTAACTGAACTGCTCCCGTTTTTACTATAATCAATTCTGTATAAAGTAATAAAATACTGATATATTTGTTTGGAGTATTGAATTGTATTATTACTGGACTGGGTTCTGAATTGATTCTTGATTCTGCTTATTGTTTCATACAACTATTCTGATTCAGTAAATTCAAATAAAGATCCAGTCTGTGAAACAGAATTGCATTTTACTGAAAAATATCAAATTGTTTCAAACAGTTTTGAAATCCAATTCACCCCCCTCTTGTATTTCAGCCAAAACAGTTTCCAACAAATACCTCTACTTATTCAAGTATAATATATGAATTTCTTTGAGTTTCTCATGTCTTTATGTATATTAAGAAGTGAACCAACACACTTTTTTCTATTTAACTTGTGTGTGGCATTATATATAAGATAGTTCAATATGTCCAACAATTTTATTAAGATTGACTTTAATATTATATTAAGAATAAATTTTAAGTTTAACTCAACCTTATAAAACTGACTTGTAAGATGAGATTTGCACCCGCTTATAAACTATTGAAAGATCTTATCTCTAGTCGATGTGAAATTTTTAACAATATATTAATCTACATGATTAAGTTATTAGTGAAATGGGGATACTTCATTTACTTAATGAGCTAGCATGCTTAATACTCTCCAACACATGTTACTCACTGCACAAGTCAATACTATTACAAGTATCCACAATATATCATAAAGATATCATGATATATATATATATATATATATATATATATATATATATATATATATATATATATATATATATAACAACACCTCATTTCAGCAATTTTCTTCGTATAATCGGAAATTGTCTCATTTAAATGGTAATACGTCGCTTGATGACATATATCTAAAGATTTAGATATATTTTTTGTCCCTTCCTTGCTTAATCGTCATTCTTCACGTTTGAGCGACTATGACTTAAGTGTTTATTTAACACTTAAGTAATATACACTATGTTGTCACATGTATTCAATCACAGGTGGATCTATTTTTATGATGATAAAAAATAAAAAGTATAATTAAAAATTAAAATAAAATTTTAATAAAGTTTATATTAGAATAATTAAAAGTTAATAAAAGAAACAGAAACAGTTGCAAAAATGTATATATCGGAAAAAGCGGTTAAAAAAATCTTTATCGCTAATATTTATATCATTTTTTGTACAAATAATAAAATAGATAAGATAAGTTTTAATAAAACAGATAAAAATAAGTTGTATTCGTAAAAGTAAAATTGATAAATAATAGGTAAACTTAAAACGGCTATAACAATACTTTTTTATTGAAAATTACATAAAAACTCCCAATTATTGAAATTCAAATAGAAAAATGTCATAAATGTGGTGAAGTTCATGTGAAAACTAAGCCTCACAAACCAAATTTTTTAAAAGAAAAATCCAATCATATATTCTTTTTCGGTTGTTAATGAGATTCTATTTTCATATGTCCATATTATACCATTTATATGTTTGAACACCAATTCAGCTCCATAACTTTTATGCAGGTAAATCTAATAGGACAAGTTTCATATTTTAAAATAGTCAAAATGACACAAATTTAAAAGATAAGGAACCAAAATGAATTTTTTACTCCAAATAGACGAAATTGGAACTTTAAAATACGATAAATCATTCTATTCATACTGATAAATGGGAGTGTTTTTTTACACAGTAGGAGTTTTATAAATAAGTTCTTCTAAAAGGGTGATATTCTTAAGATATATATATATATATATATATATATATATATATATATATATATATATATAATTTTCATGAATTTTATATGATCCATTGAAAAATTCGTTACGTTTTTAATTATTATTGTCTCACTTATTCTAATCTTCACTTGTCTTTAATCTCCATCAAGTCAATTATTCCTTAAAGTTATGTTTGAACTTTATCATACTCATACTGAGATAAGATTTTATGATTTATATATTTCAAGTTTCACTTTTTCTTGAGATGCAAGGTGTCATTCAAACTTTTTTTATTTTCTATATCTCATACTCTAGTTTTACTCTAGTCATGAGCAAATTTATTATAGTTTAATAAATGTTTTTGACATAATGATTTTTAAAAACATACATTATATAAAGAATCATTCTTTTATTCATAAAAATTCAAGATTAAGAGATAACTATAAAAAAAAAAATGTTAACTTATTAACATCAAAATTATATGGATTTGTAACTCACAATGTATCTCTTAGGCAGATAATAATTTATAAAGATAATGGGTCAACCTTTTATCAAATCTTTGGTATAATATATTTTTCTTTTGATTTTCATACTTTACCATCGACTGAATATCTATAAAAGAAACATTTTTTCTTTTCTTGAATATTTCTCAAACCTTTTAAATCTTTCTTTTCATGAATAATTTATTCGATTCTCCTAACTTTATCTCCTAATGGAGTCATATTTCTTAAGTATTGATTTACTAATATCTTTGGACAACTCCATTCTTATTAATTCATGTTTAGGAATTTGTGTATAACACCTTGTTTCATTTGTCCAAATCAATTAAAGTAATCTTTTATATTCTCATTATGGTATGTCTTATTATGCATTAAATTGATAAGATTTCCTTGAACTTTAAACCCTACATAATTAGGGGAATATTCCTTTTTAATTGATTTCAATTATGGATCAAATTAGAGTTAACATTCTAAACCAAGTAAAAACATTTTTAAGTCAACTAAATTGAAAAATATTTTACTTTTTAATGTTTATCTATTGTTATATCCTTACACTTGATTTGATACCTAATTACATGTTTCATATCATACAAACTTATTAATTTGGGTTCTTTATAACCTTGAGGTAATTCAACCCTTAAAACTACATTTGGAATTGGAAAAACAAAGTATTGTTGATTTATGTTTTCTAACTTAATTCCTGTTGATTTAGAAACTGTTCAATAACATTATTTATCCTATGCTAGTTAATTTGTTCAAAAGTTAAATAATTACTATCCAAATTTTATTCAAGCCCCAATCAAGCATTATTTGATTTAATAAAGCATCTACATTTGCCATCTAAGTATTATATTAGGTTTTTTCTCTTGATGAGCTTCATCATCCATTCCTAAATTATTTTCATCTTGAGTTAAAGCCAAATCATAACCTATTATATCCATTTGATTAGTTAATATTATAAAATTATCAATTATTGTTGATATCGAAAGACCGTGTTCAATGGTCATTCATTGAGCAACATATCGATCATTTCAAAATTACTATGATTAATTTGTTGTATAAATATCTTTAAAGTTGTACTGGAAATACTATTATTTATATTATCAACTTCAAGCCTTCTAACGTGAATATAAATCAAATTTTGAATACCATTGATTTCTGATCTAGAATTATTATCTAACATTATTATTTGGTACTTTGATAAGGTGACTTTCTCTAAAGATATTTTTGACTTAATGTTCTTACCCTATTGTAGAGGTAACATTAAAATGGTAGAGTTAGTTTCACTTGAATCATTACCAAAAGATTCAACAACATTGTTTTTAGTAAATTTGTTATTGAACTAATGACATTTAACACAAAAATAGTTGAATACGTCAGTATTACACTCCATTCAACGTGATAGTATATTATTATTGTTAGAATAAAAATTAAAATAAATGCTTGTTCCACCAAACTTTTCAATTTGTTTGTTTGATATGAAAAATGAATTCTTAATTAGTGGTTAGCAAATTTTAAATTTCAGTTTATGATTTCTTTTTTAATAGTTTTATAAACAAGTATTTTTGAAATCGTATATATGGATTTAAAAAAATAATTATGGTAGTTATGTTTCCCTAAACAACTTGATCACCAATTAACAATGATAATAAACACATTTTATATTTTTAATTTCTTATTATAAAAGAATTTATGTAATGTATTAAACTTTTATAATAAAAACTTCACATAATATAATTAATAAAAAAGAGTAGCAATGGGTATGCGAGATTAAAAAGAATTTAAAAGAAAAGAGACGACCTTAATTAAAAAGAGACAAAGGATAAAGGATTCAAGATATACATTGCAATACAACATGAGAGTGTTTTTACACAAGTGTTTTACAAATGTATTTTTGTTTAAAAGGGTGTTAATCCTATTATATATACAGTGATAGTAAATATTTGAAAAATTCTCAAATTTTGATCAATTTCATATCACTCCTAAAACTTGATAACTTGGATGTGTGTCATGGTCCTTTGAATCTATGCTTGTAACTATCATTAAATTGACTTCTTCTAATACCCACTTCATCCATTTTCTCTTTCGAATCTCTATCAAGTCAGATTTCTCTTGAGGTTCTTCTGAATTTTCTCAGTCATAATTTACATATCTCAAGTTTCAATTTTTCTTGATATACAAAGTGTGATTCAAATCTTCTCAAATTTTTTTATATTCCATCTTCCATATTTTACTCAATTCTAGAAGGAACTTATCTCACTGTAACACAGTAAAAGCAATCACCAAGTCCATATTCTCATTGTTATCATCTTCTCTACCTCTGTTTTGGATTCTAGTGAGCTTAAGTAAGTGAATGGGGTCTTCACACTATAGATGACAATTAGAAAGAAAAAAAATCAGTTTTCTGATTGCTATTTTTTCTATTGATAGTAATTATTCCAACTCTTCTCATTAATTTTCTCACTTCTTCAGGCTATATATTATGATAAATATTAAACAGTATTTTTTTTTAATATATATAATATGCGCTGTGATGAAAGCTACCAGTGGTTCAGCGTTGCTGCAATCGGTGGTTGTTTGACCCGAGTTTTAATTTGTTGTCTTTAGGGAGAAAACATATTTTATCAGAATCTGACCCTTCCAAGTTCGAAGGAAAACAAAAAGGTTGGGTACCCAGTGAGTGAAAACCAGGCAAGATTATTGTGATGGAGATTGTGATTTCTTTGATCATATTGTTTGTGGGGATAGCGATTTTGGTGATTATCCATGTCTGCATCGTGGGGAGAGCCTTCAGAGGGGACAACAATGAAGTTACAGAACAGGGGCAGAACACGAACAGAACGAAAAGAATGTTGGGTGGAGACAACATTGGTGACCTCAAAAACCTTCCTTGCTTTGTGTACGAGGAGGCAGCAGCAGCAGAGAGAAGAGGGTGCAGCCTCGTGGATTGTGCTGTTTGCTTGGAGAGTTTCAAGGTTGGTGATGTGTGCAGGTTGTTACCCAATTGCAACCACACCTTCCATCTGCACTGTATAGATTCCTGGATTCTCCACACACCCATTTGTCCCATTTGTAGAACATGGGTTCTTTCACTAAGAGAACACCAAAATGATGTTTCTGAGAATCTAGAAATTGTAACAACATAGACCTATTCAAAGTTATGATCTTTCTTCTTGTGTCTGGTTAGGTGAATTTGTGCCCAAATTTGCCTTTGTGTAGGATGTAATAACATCACTAGATATTCCTTTTGTCTGCTTTCCCACTTGTTGTAAATGCAGATTCATGATTTGTATCTAAATTTAAGCTACTTCAAGATAATTTTTATTTTTTCATGGGAAACTAACTGCAAAGCTTAAATTTGAGTGTTTCATATTTTAGCTCTAATTGTTAGATTAACACAATAATTTCATTGTTGAATCATGAGCTAATCTTTTTTTATTGGTTGGTTTATGTGAAATGCTTATCCTTCCGGACAGCTGGGTATCTTGGACAGATTTTGAGTCCAAAGAATGTGAACAAATAACGAAACAGTGAATGTTTTCTTTATCTTTTTTCTTGCTATCTTATCAAATTGATACAAGACAAGTTCCTTTGCCTGTTACTGGTTGTTTCATTATATTTTTTGGTTTGGACTCTTACTATGATGTGGTTCTGGTACTTGAATGTACACTGTTATCTTCAGATTTTTGGCCATTCTGGATCTTGTAATGTGGTAGATTAATCATTATCTTATCTTTGTCTTACTGACTGTTCATGATATTATAATAGATAATGCTCTTTCCAAATATTCCGTGGATAATTGCAATACCTATTGCCAAGACTTTTTTGTTATGCTGTCAATATACTACTAGTACAGAGATAAATCATTATCATTATCATTTGTCTTTGTCTTAGGGAATTGTACATAGACATAAAACGCTCTTAGCAACAACTATTCAGTAAAAATCTGCAATATTCTTTGGTTTATCGTCCCCACTATGCTCATTGGTAGATAAATCATTCATTGTCTTCTATCCTAGTCATCTTAGGCAATATGTATAATTTATAAGAAATATGTTAGTAGGTGATAACTTCGAAAATACCTCTAAAAATTTAATTTGATACCACGTTATTTTGCAAAATATGAGTATCTCAGACTTATTTTCTTATTTCAATTCATCTAATAATTTCCCTAAAGAAACATCTAGTATTAACTTTACTAAAACGTTTTAAATGTGTAATTTGCTATTTTTCAAAGGTGTTGTTTTATTTAGATCTCGTGCTTTTTTATTCAACTTGGAACAGGAAAGTCATGTCAATCATTGATAAACAAATCATGTGGATCTCCTTCAATCTACAGCTTCTATTCGCAGCAACGGTAGATCAACGGATGCAGACACGGCGCAAAAGTTTATAGAAAAATATTCTTCACCCACTTAAATCAACAAAGCAAGGGGAAAATCAAATTCATTGATATGAGAAGAGCCAACAACAAATAATTGGAAAAACTATGCTAGGGGTGTAGAAGAATATTTCAAGGGAGCGTCTTAAGAAGAGTTGGTAAAATTTGGTCCATCGTATTCATTATAAGTATAAAATATGAAGGTGTTGCTAAGGTGAAGAACCTAATTAGACGGCTCAATGATGAATCAGCTTGTATTCATATAAAGATGAGACCATCAACTTGTTACGGAATAATACTTTTGCAATTTGAACGGTTGAAAGATTTTTGTAAGAATAAAAAGATTCAGTAACATATAAGAAAAACTCATAAATTTATTATTTTTTAATTAGAGATGAAGTTAATATTTTGTGTGAGTTTGGTTTAGATCTTAAAAGTACTAAAAATTATTATTTTTAATTAAGCATGCTTCAATAGTTTAAAAAATCAGTTCTAATCTAACAAACATCTAAATAGAAAGTGAATTCAACGTTAAATAATAACATCCAATTTTTTGTTATCAATATTGTTTGATCTTAGTTGGTTCTTTCGTGTTTTTTTCGCTCTATAAATATTTGTATACTTCATCTACAATCCAACATATTATAGATAGTAAATAAATAACGTTTAAAATCATTGAATGCTTTAATTTAAATTATAAAGAATTTTTTATGTAATTAGCTTGAGATGGTGGTATGGGAGTTCACATTCTTGGTGGACTACGCTCATTTTAGTCCGTAAGTTATGTGAATCGGACTAAAATAATCTACATAAAAAATGTCACAAATTTAAAGTTTACACTAACGCTACCTATTAATTATATAATCATATACTTAAATCAAAGTACCCAACTATATTTGTAGGATACAAAGTCACAATATTTCTATTTGAGAAGTGTCGACCCACACACAGATTAAAGAGATTTTTTTTATACAAAGAATAATTCAACATAGCAAATAAAAAGAGTTTTGTTTTTCTTATAAAGACTTGGTTACTTAGTTATTTTAAAAAAATTAGGCTTCTGCGTTATTAATATCCTTTCGTTTAGATCAAATAAAAAGATTTCAATTTAGGCTTTTAATAGAGATTCAGAATTATCTTGGCTTTAAAACTCTTTCAAGTTTTCATATTCAGAGAATGTCGAAACATGATAATCTTTAAAACCTTTTAAGTAATCATGCTTGAGGAAGGCGTTTGTTCTTTAGAAAGAAATCCAATTTCGTAAGAGAAAAAAAAAATCAAAACCAAACAGTTCAGATTGATTTAGTCCGATAAATGTTATCAAATACTTTCTTCGTAAACTGAATAATAATTTCTTCATTTTCCTTTACACGTCCTCGACAAATTAGACTAAAACAATTTAACTAATAATCATCAATAGGTGATTTACAAGTTATCTTAGGAAATCTATAATCTAAAATCCCAGAAATACAAGTTCGTCATAGTTTGGTTCAGATTAAAAAAAGAAAACTAAATCACAATCAAACATATCGATTTTTGTCCAATGAACAAATGTCAAACTTCGGGAGCGTTTAAACAAAACTTATTTAAGGTTATTGAACAGAATTCTACCTTTCTTTAAGTATTTGATCAAGTAATCTGCAAAACGCTTCCTTGATTAGTCTGTTGTTTTCAGGCTTTACATTGATTTTTCGGCTAGGAAGTTCCTAATTGGAACCCGGGGGGCAACAAGAAAATGGAGAACGTGCAACTAGGAATGGTTCACAGAAATAGCACGCCTACCCAACCCCAAAATGAAAATAAGAACGAAGAATTCAAGGTTGTAAGTCAACTTTGGAAGCCATACTCCACCTACTAATGCAGAATTCGATAAATGTACAAGCACTCAATAACTTCTAAACACATATTCAGGAAAGAATAGAAAATTATGTCCATATGTTCTTACATTGCCTTCATAACAACAAGGCATAGTGTTCATCTCCTTCCAGGAGCTCAAGTACCCAAGTCTCGGGTGCTTTAATTCTTATCAGTGTTGCTCTCCAACTCCCTTCTTAACTGAAGAGAAAAATCATCACTAACATCATCGTCATCCCAATCATCCTCCCACTGTTGAGTCACATCTTTCCCTTCCTCCTTGTCATCCCACTCTGGAAGCGTAAAACAATAAAGTGCAGTGCAAAGAAGAAACATTAGAATGACACCAAAACCCCAAACAAATGTTGAATTAGCATTCTCTATACCCAAAGAACTTCCAAATACCATCAATAGAAACAATATATCCGGAGACAAGTGTTTATTACAAATGAGAAACGGGATCAACCACATGACGAGCTATCTAATGACAGAATAAGGCCTCGTTGGGATGTACTGAAGTATTGTTTGGAAGGTAGACTATAATGCCATGTGTTATAGTCCATATTCAGTACATTTTATAAATAAAACAGAACATAAAATGGGTGGGTGGTTTCTAGGATACAGCCCCTGAAATTTTCTGTAAACAAATTTCATCCAGTCCATCTTTCTCACCCATTGCTTCTGTTAATACAAATCTGAGCAATATTACTTCCGACATGGAAAGGAATTTTTAGTCAAAAGGTTTAGTAGCCTTCCCAAGCGATCAATCTATAAATTTAAGTAAACTTCTTCTGCTCAGAAACACACACCATGCTATCTATACATCTATAGATAAGAATAAATGAACATCAACCAATCTGAAGTGTGTTTTGCGTGATGTATTGCAGATGAATCTTTAAATGACAGAAAGATTCAGCCCAATACACAGTGGCTACTTGAATAAACCCATATTTGCTATACACGAGGAAAACTGCCTGAACACCTAATGAAGAAAAGGCAAGGAAAGCAAATGAAATACTACTACCAGAGAATGGGAAAAGACAAAGGGATAGGTTCGTGATATGGGTTGTAGGTGGTGTTGCTTTGCGACAGAAATTCAAACAGCTTTGTGACACGGTGTGAAGATGGAGGATCTAATTGCTGGTAAGATGAAATATGGTTTCTTGGGTGAAGACATTATGATGGGTTTGAATGGACAAAAGAAAATTGAAGCAGGGGCAAACTAACAGATTGTCACCATCCTACATAACAGAGTTTTGGTTGAGGTTTCCTACATGGACACTATTAATAAGCTCCAACTACTTGAGAGGTATCTTACAACTGGGACTACCTTGGAATACTTATAGTTCTGCTAGGCTTAAGGATTAAAAATGGTCATTAATTCAGGCTTGTAGTTGAAGTGCATCATGATCCTTCAATTAGTTATTCCACGGAGCCCCACCCAATACAGATGGGTGAATCCTACCTCATGTGAATTTCTAGGTTTATGACACTTAAATAAGTGTACTCTCTTTGATTCTGTCTGTGTATATGTCCAGTTAGACTTGAGTAAGGCAAGGATAGGTAGGTGACGGATCTTTGGGTCTACTTTTTGTTGTTTTGTAACTGAAAGATATTAAAACAACAAGTAGAAAAACACATTAAAAAGAAGAAAGATTTTGTGAATCGGTATATACCACTGGATTCAAAGAAATGAGCCAGAATAGCGTGGAATACCAAGGACATGGCAACACACAAGCTTCACTAGCAAATTTCTTTTTCTTCAATTAATGGAAAAATGCAATTTACAATAAGGAAGGATTACTCCCAACAGCAAAGCAATACAGTAAACAGTGCGAAATGCTATTAACTATTAGGAACTGCATAAAACATGTATTAGGTCCACTGTGTTTATTATCTCAACTCAAGTGTCTAATGATCGGAGAAAAATAACCAATAAATTAAATTTCTATAAAAAGAATCAGCTAGATGTGGTGTTTAGTAATTCAGTATTTATTAAACTTGGAGTTTGTATCATTCCGTTGACTGTTTCCAATCTTACACAAAAAAAAATGTAGTTTGAGTTCATTTTAACAGTAAAAAGAACATATGTAGCAGATGAACATAGAAGAAAAAGGAAACGACAATTAAAGTGATAATCGGACTACAACAACTTTTCCAATCAAAAATTCGGTTTGCAAGAGGCCAAGAATTGAGATCGATTTAAAAGATAAAAACATGGTAAAAAGAATTGGGGCAAATAAACAAAAATTGAAATTCAAACAGAGGCAAAGAGAACTGCGTTGGGAATCGACAGAAAGGATAAGATTACTATGATTTACCTTCATCGATTTCAAACTCTTCAAATTCATCATCGTCTTCAAAAAGATCGATCTTGACGTCGTCGGTGGCAGCTTTTGGTTCGGTCGCCATGGATAAACCTGAATCGCAGTGATTTCGAAACCCTAAGTGCGTATATTTGTTCAAGGAAGAGCACTCGCTAATAACAAAAGCTCTGAAATAAAATAAATAAATAAAGTTAGATAAATAAAAATAAAAAATCAAATATTTAACTTAAAAATTTAAGTTACATTATTAAATTTAAATTATACGTATAATGACTTTTATATAAACCAATACAAACATTCATAGCTGTACTTATTTAAAAAAATATTATTATAATTTCAGAATATAATTATTATTTTATAAAATAAATTCTTTTGTAATTCAGAAAAAAGTTCAATTAAATTTAAATCATAATTTTTTTTTTTACCTAATAACCTATTTAATGGGTTTTTCATATTGACGAGTCTAGTATGGTGAATCGATAACAGGAAAGTACACATTTTATTATTTAAAAGTTATTAAAATATATAAAATAAAAAAATTATAACAATAAAAAACTCTTTTATTGAAAATAATATAGCTAACTACTATATATTATTTCGAATCATAATTATTTTTATTTAACATTTGAAATATTGTTTTGACGTTTATTTATTTTTGGCTTCTTAATTTATTCTTTACATAAGTTATTTTTTTTTAACTAAATATTCTTTTATAAGTCACTTGTGACTTAACTAAATATTATTTTACAAGTTATTCTAGCTTAACCAACTATCTTTTCACAGGTCACTTCTCGCCTAATCATAAGTTACTTGTGAGTTAACAAGTATTATTTCACAATACATTTCTCGCTTAAACAAGTACTTTTCTATAAGTCATTCATGACTTAAATGAGTATTTTTTGAACAACAGGTACTCATGACTAATAATCGAGTATTCTTTTACTAAAGAGTCACTCCTTGTTAAGATATAGAGATTGTCTTAATAGTATTTAAGAGATTACATATGTTACTCACTAGAGAGAGATATCCTCTATTGACGTATATAATATTTTTACACTCTTCTAGTTAGTTAATTGAACACCAACAAATTTGAATACCGTTTCAGCACTGTACAACATAGTCTTTCTCTCTCTCTATCTCTTTTCTTCTTCTTCTCGAATTGATTTATATAGGCTTTGAAGAAAGTAAGTGTTGTAAATCCCGTTTTTGGTCGTTAAGCAACTCTAACTCTTCTTAATGTCCATTTGACATTTGAACCGAGATTCATAGTGTATGATCCACATTAAATATACTTCATGTAACATTAAATACTTTTTTTCTTTCTCTTAACCTCCCAATAGTTGAATGTGCACAGTTGTGTGAAACAGATAGTCTTTCTAGTGTTGTCAATGCTAGTATTATGAAATTGTTGAAGAAAAGTAACTTTAAGCTCAAACTCCTAGAGATCTTGAAGTTGACTTACACTTGATCTTGAATGGATCTCTTTGGGAGACGAATGTAAGTATATAGATATTCGAGCAATATAAGGTTAGCATAAACTATGAGTGTAGTGTGCCTTATTAAATGTATATTAAGATTAAATGTATATTAAGACTGCATAGTGTCTTATCGTTTGTGAAACTGAACACTTACATCTTACATGATTTGTTTGTTGAACTGAATTATCTCTTAAAGACAAAGCATGATCATGTTTTATATTTGGTTGTTTTCAGCACTTAATTAAAATCTTAGGGTGTGGACTTTTGCTCTAATAGACCTCCTCAACATAAACAATATTCTCATCGATGGAGCGAACTACAACCTTAAAGCATTATAGCAAAAGCTTGAGTGATAATCATTCATTGGAAATAATCCAACCAGTTTTAGAAAACTTCCTGATAAGTTGATCAGCCACAGGCCAGTTGTTTTGATTTCCCACTGAATGTATCAGTATTTCTCTAATACCCACTAGTAATTAATCTTCATTAGTTGTTTGATTTCCCACTGAATATGTATCAGTATTTCTCACATGAGAATATGAATTATGAATGACTCATCTTCTTGTAGTCTTTTTTTTTCATGTGATCATTCAACCACTTAATTAAAATACATAATAAAAATTACAAAAGAAAATCTTAAATCAGATTTATCCCCTAAAGATCATATCATTCCCTCCTTCTTCAAGGACATTCATCCTTGAATGTCATGAGTATACTTCTTCCAAGAGAAACATAATAAAGAATCCTTGTAAACATGACTGATTGATTGATACCAAATGATGTGTTATTGATATTTTTCATTAAAACTCTTCCCCACATTGTTGAATGGAGGAAACAACAACATCCCTGCACAATCATAAAAGAAATAATTATAATTATTTTTTCCTTCCTTTTTCACTTTTTTTTCATTTATTTCTTCTTTTCTCTTTTCTTTTGTATTTTTCTCCTTAATTTCTTTTTCTTTCAACTCCTTCTCTTTATTTTCTTTTTCTCTCAACTCCTTCTCTTTATTTTCTTTTTCTTCACTAATTTTTTTTTTCTACTAGCTTTTTGTTTTTGTTTTTCTCCATCTATCTTTCTATCATCACAATTATAGCGTGTCTATTCCAATACTCATCAAACATTCTCTCTTTATCTTTATATTTTTGCTCTTTCTTTTTCTTCCTTTTTCAAAGTTATCCTTGAATTTCCTCTCTATTTGTGAAACAAAATCATCAATAAACAATTTGTGACTTGCATTGAATTGGGGAGTAACTTTAGCATTAGTACCTGCCATGAATAAATAGAAAATAATTTAAAAATAAAAAAATGTCACTGAATATCAAATTTGAGTTCTTCTAAATCAGAACACCATAATTTCTCAAAGAGAAAAACTCAATTCTATTCTATAATTCATCTCCCATTACATTTTGGAGTACATCATTTTATAGGCCAAAATACCTAAGACCTTCTAGATTCTATATTAATCCTAATACCCACTAGTAATTAATCTTCATTAGTTGTTTTGATTTCCTACTGAATGTATCAATATTTCTCACATGAGAATATGAATGATTTATCTTCTTGTAGTCTTCTTTTTCTATGTGATCATTCAACCACTTAATTAAAATACATAATAAGAATTACAAAAGAAAATCTTAAATCATATTTTCTCATCACTTTCCCAGTACATTAGGACGCTTGAGGTCATACTATAACACTTATCCAAGTCATGTGTATATTGTCTCTCTCATGCTTAAGCATTTAAAACACCTTGAGCCAGCATCCTCTCCAAAGCATTTGATTTGCTTTTAGAAAAGAGAGAATTCTCTTTATTTCTTTCTCACTTAAGTTACTAGACCATTACTTGAGCTAATATTCCCTAGCTTGAGTGACTAAGAGCAATTTAAAGTTGTTAACACAATATTTACACATTGTTTAAGTGTTACATTCTAAAATTAGATCTAACATTAAGTTATCTAAACTTGAATGATAATATCCAAACAACCAAACACATATGTAATAACTTGATATATTCAATATTTTTTATCATTATGAAGATATTGGCTCTAAGATGCTAGTTTTGTAGTTATAGCAACTATAATATAAATATAAGCTACCAATTCTAAATCCAAACTTCATAGGATTTATATATTATCCAATTTTTTTACAATCCATATATTCAAAACAAACATCACATGATGTAGAAGAAATATTAACTTTCCTTGTTTGGATTGAAGCATGTTCTTATCTAAAAAATTATTTATGATTGCTTTCAACAATTCAAATAAATCATATAAGCTTCCAAAAACTTAATCCTACACTAGCAACTACCTGTTTTTGAACACATTCACACTCACTTGAGAAGGAGAAAAAAAAATAATGAAAATTTAAATACAAATGCTTTCGCTTAAAAAACCAAGTTTTGATTGGTCCAAAACAATCTTTTCTCCACTAATTTCTCAAGATCTTGAATTGATGAGAATTTTACGATCAAAAAATTTGTTTAGGGACAGAGAGAATATAAAGTAAAATCATTTCTCACAAGTGAAAATTTTAGAATGAATTAAAAAGTAATGTTATGATTGATACTTTAATGAATAGAAAAAAGCGTTTCAAGAATAAGAAATAAGAAATGACACGTTAAATCTAAATACACTAAAAAAAAAAAGGCGAATTACATGCGGACGTAAATAATTAAACATAAAAATAGTTAAACTAATTTACGAAAGTAATTACACCTCATTATCTTCCAAGTAATTTCAGTAATTCAAGAAACCGAGAGAAAGCACGTGTACTTTTAGTCACTAAAAAATAGAAGGATGTACTGAAAATTTTCCAGAGGTTGCAACAGCGTCTAGATGAGAAATGATGCTTGCCCAAAGGTAAATAACCCATTGAGATATGAATGAAGAAAATGATTGAATGTAATGGAAATATAATTATTTTTAAAATTATATATATATATATATATATATTTTAATTCCTACAAATATAATTTAAATTCTTACAAATACGATTCTATGATTAAAAAAATTATTGTTTTTGTTTCTGTTCAAATAGATATATACAGAGAAAAACTAATGAATGTTTGACTAATGTATTTATATACTCTGAGCTAATCACGCAAAGTGGAGAAATCGGGTTCAGTGGGCTTGAACATCTTGGGCATCTTCAAACTATCAGAATCAGGAAGATTAATTTTGACCTTCTTAATCTTTCCTTTTCCTTTTCCTTTTCTGGTGTTGGCAGCGAACTTAGAAGCCAAAACGGTGGCTCCAAGATTCTGAAAATGGCCCACACTTTGCGCACTCGAACTCTCACCCCCACCACCTCCATCGCCATCATCATCATCTTCTATCTCCATCACATTGCTGTCCAACAGGTTCTCCTTCTCCAGCAGCTCCATGGCCAGCTTCCTCTTCCGGTGCCGCCGCCACGCCGCCTGGATGAAGTGCGCACCCCAGGCCCGCCACTGGTGCGAATAGTACCGGAAGGCGTGCTGCAGCTTCTTGCTGTGGAGCCGCTTGAACTGGCTGGCCACGAACTTGAGGTCTTCGGCCCGGAGCGCGAAGGCCTCCACTTCGGTGAGGGTCTTCACGGTGCGAGTGGAGGAGGGGAGGTTGAGGCTCGAGGAGAGCATGAGGGCCCACGTCAGCAACTCCTCGCCGCAGAAGTCGCCCGGGCGGAGGGTGATGGAGTTGTAGAACCCTGTTCTGCCGCCGTCCGTGGTGGAGCTCTCCATCTGCCCTCTGATGATGAATAGCATCTCCCTCACCGGATCGCCTTCTCGAACGATGTACGTGTCCTTCGTGTTCAGCGACGACACCAGCCTCTCGCATATTGCGTCCAGAAGCTGGTCATCCATTTGACCGAAAAATGGAACCTGAAACAATCAGCACTACCACAATTAGGGCTCCTTCTCCATTTTCACGCAAACTTTGATAAGAAGATACTTACCCGACGAACGATGTCAAGACAGAGATGCCTCTGAATCTGGCGGCGGAGATCCAAAGGCAAAGCACGCAAAATGGCTTCTTCGTCGACTCCTCGGGTGGCCAGCCATTTATATTGAACAAACCTTCGAACACGTTGTTGCAGTTCTGGCGGAAGCTGCCGGTGATTCATCCACTCTTCTGTATCCTTTTGTTTAAGTCTCCACTCTTCAACTCTTGCAGTTGAAGATTGCAGATAATTCTTTTTTCGATAAAACCAAAAATCAACCCGCATTGTTAGCATGCAGTTTCAAACATTTTTTGTTTTATTAAAAGTGTGGTGGAAGTTAGGGTTTGTAATATTTTTTTACCTGCATGTTACCGATGAGATGCGCGAACAGGATTAGACCTGCTATGCATATGAAACTCGAAAACAATGTTTCACCACTGTAAGTGCTAGTCTGAAGATTTTGTCCGTATGAACTGCACATGGGAAAAGGGGTTCAAAACTAGAGAACCCTAATGATGTCTTCAATTTCAAACCAAAATTATATTTAACATCGAATACGTTAAAAGTAAACTAAAGGGAAGGTGAATGTACCTCAGATTCTTCAAACCCCACCAGAGGCAGTAAAAGTATTTCTGGATGAATCTTGACGAGGAAACGTGGTCAGTAAAAGCATCAGCGAAGAGTCCAAATTGAAACTCGTTTTTGTCATTGAGGGCGTCGCAATCGCTTAGAACTCTGGTGCGTTTGAACCAAGCTTGCCTTTCGCGGTGGTCGATGGTAGCACAGTCCAGAAACGAAGGATTACAAGACGGGGAGTGCGTTCTGTTCATCTCCTTTCTGCAAGTTATTATCCAACACTCGTACTGTCTCTGAATTGATGTCACGTACCACGAAGCTCCTAAAACCTGCACTGACCACAATATTTCAAAATATAAAGAAACATATTTTTTATATAATTATTAAAAATTAAGTAAGTAATAAGCTTTATCTATTTATTACACAATCATTTCCTTTAGCATTTCTCTTAATGGAAATTGATAACAAGAAATGTAGTAGAATGTATGAATAGTTACATGGCTGGCGAGCATGTAGGAACCAAGATTGTATAAGGCTCCTGCCAAGGCAGTTTTGGCAATAAGTCCACTAGTCTTCAAAATTCTCCGTTGCAGAGGAAAAATCTGAAACAACCTAGGAATAAACTGAATGAGCACAATCAAGGACAGGGTGTGGTTTACATGAGCCACCGTAGAATGTTTCACCGCCGGAATCACGAACCAGACCACTATCTGCAATTGCATGCACAAGAAAAATATTATATCAAATACCCTTTCTAAAAATTCAAAAGGATCAAATAACCTGTAAGTTTTTGTTTCTATCCATTTTGTGCCCGATTTCTTCGCTTCAACCAAAACTAGGTTATTATCTTGTTTCTATCCAATTCTCGTTCATCTCTTTTTTTCTTTTTTGATCTTTCTCTTTATTTCTTACATCTGCGAGTCATCTGTTCTCTTTTTTCCCTCTCTATTTCTCTATTCTTTTCACCTTTACGCAATCTAAACATAGCAACTTTTTCCTTTTATAATGCACGTTGTTTGATGTTGGTTTTAACGAATGCAGCTCCCTCGTGCTTCAAGTACAAGAAACACAATATTATAATCCACACAAACCTTTAAACCATGATTTTAAATTAAGATCTACAGTTGAAACTGTGACTACAATATAGTTGTTATGGAAAACTCATCAAAGGCAACAACAATCCATGATTATTATCACTTGAATTTTAATAACATAAAATATCACTTTACATTCGTAATGAAAATAATTACCTGAGGAAGAGGAAGGGTTGCAAGGAGATCAATGATGAAATCAGATTTGAGGTAGCGTGAGGCAATAATACGAGGGTCGGTGACGAGTTCTTTGCGGCCATAAACGCGAGAGGTGGGAGCAATGTAGGCTGTGCGGAACTTGAGCACCATGTGGAAGAGGAAGAAGAGGTCGGCGACCGTGCGCGAGAAGGTGACGAAGACTCCGAGGACGATGTCGGTCTGCATGCAGGCCTTGTCCCCCGTGATGGGGAAATAGAAGTAGAGAGGGTCCAGGAAGAGCGCTGCAATGCAGACGTAGAGGAAGGTGCGGTTCCATTTGGCCACGAACTTTGATCGAGGGTTTAGGATTTGGTACCACCATGGCACTTTCTTTCGCAGAGAGAAGGATTTCGGGAAACTGCTGAAGTGGGATGAAACTGCCAGTCGATAGAAATCGCTGCTCATCTTTGCTCTTTCCTTTCCTCTTTCGTTACCATGCAATCACCAAAGAACCCCGCAGATCATGATGGCACAATAAAAACGAAACTTTATCGGAAAATCACAAAGGAAGAGAGAAAAAGGATTCCGAAAAGGTAGCGGAGGGTAACTGGGTCGTTAAATGAGGAAAGAACCACGATAAATATAGCAACCTACGTTCATCTTATGTGCATGCTTAATCCGTGCCTTATTTATTTATTTATTTTTTCCTTAATTACGTCATAATAAAAATTTCATTTCAGATGGTACTTTGTAAAGAAAGATCAGGGAAAAGCATGGAAGAGGGGCAATTTTTTTCGCATTTTACAAGTGCAAAGAGATATTTGTACATTAGGTTGAATATGTGCTCCATTGTTAAATGTAAGAATTTAATTGGACTTAACGGTATGTAATTTTATTTTATTTTTATGTTTGATTTATTTTTTTACTTTGACATGTAAGTATTTTTTTTATTCATCAAAATACATAAATCGTATTCTAGCAATACGTATTTCAATCTCTTTATTTAGTCTTATAACCCAAGATTGAAAGACCGCAATCTTGTAAACATTATCTCAACTCGTTTAGTCGCTCATTCTTCATGTCCATTAAAAAAAATATAAGAATAATTTCTAAGAAACAAATATTGAGTGTTTCTAGTTAAAAGGGTCTCCATATCCCTTGGTCAGAAACATAAGTTTCTAATTTCATTAACCATGTTTCTATTATTATTGCAAACAAAATATTTCAATCAAAAATAATTTTTATTATGAGAAGAATTTTGTTCTAGGTTCAAATTTCGAAAGAATGCCTTTTTTTCTCTTATTATTTATGTTTATTCCCTTTTCCTAATATTTAATTTGCTTAGATGTATACATTTGTTACAAATCGAATTGAAAACTTATAAAATAAAAATCTTTTAATTATTTTGTTAGGATTAAGAAAAGTTATGAAATTTATTATTTATTAAAAAATTATCATTACGGTAGTAAAGTTAGACAATTTTATAGTCAATAAATTTGATAAAAAAAAATATTTTGATAAATAGTTCTTTTTAATTTTTCTTTGAAGCAATACCTAAGGTTTACAATTCTTAATAATTTTAATGGTTAAATAAACTTATATGATATGACATTAACTAAGTTCATCTATCCAAATGCAGACTTAGCTCCCTGTGTCGGCCATAGTGCCATATCACGAACCATTAAAAAAATAATTTTTCAACAAAACAAATTCGTAAGTAGAGAATCAAATTCGTCACAAAATTAAAATTACTCATGGTGGAATAAAATGCACATGTAAAAGAGGTGCGAGTACAATTATATATATATATATATATATATATATATATATATATATATATAGATAGATAGATAGATAAAAATGGAAAGAAATAATAGAATTAAAAGTTTATAAAGGTACATGTAAATAATGGTGTATTTTAGATGATTTTAATGTTGTTACAATCGTTAGTGAGAGGAATGGAGCAAATTTACAGGAAATTTCTAAAAAAAAATATTAAGGGTTTCAATAATTTTATAGCAAAATTTGAAATATTTGATATAAACCTAATAGTATAGACCTGATGGTATTGCGAAGAGTAGGATTGATAGAATAGAATAATGATAACTATAGATTGGATGAAGCTTTGGTCAGGTGTCGCCAATATATCAAAAATAGACAGTTTTTGTGTTAATGCTGAAATCTACAACTATAAACTGGGATCTGAAGGTGTCTAAGATGCTTAATTTCTGGAACTCTGAACTTGAATTTAAAGATAAAGTTATAGAATGTGGTGGAGTAAATATAATAAAATGGCTAATGGTATGATAGGGCTTAAAGAGAAGTTGAAAAAGATGAAAACGTATTTAACAGTATTGAATAGAGAACTTTTTTGTCAATACCAAGAAGAAGCAAATTTTAAGGCAAATAAAAGAATTCGACAAGCTAGAGAAGAATTTAAGGGTTTATTTAGATTAGGAAGTGAAATTAAGTTCATATGAAATGAAAGTGTATCAAAAGTTTGATTGTTTGGATTAAGAGAAAGATGATAAGATTTGAATATATTTGAATAGAAAGTTTGTAAAATTTTATAATTAATATGATAGATATAATAAATATTTTAATATATAAAATCATAAAATTACAAATTTATCTTTATCTTTATAGTTAAAAATAATTAAAAACAAAATATAATTTATTTATTTAATATAATTAATAATTTTCTTTGAAAAATTTATAAAAATATTAAATTATGTAATTATGTTTAAATTGAAATTTAATTTATAATAAAATAAAATTAATTTATTACCTCAAATTGATTAATTTTAAAATTATAAGATTATAACATGAAAAAATTTATAAAGAATTGTTATATCAAATTTAAATAATAATATTATTTTATAACCAAAAAATTATTATTATATAATTTATTTTTATTTTAAATAATTATAATTATATTTTATTAAATTATAATTATATTTATATTATTATTAATTATTTTATTAACCATGTTACTTAATATTTTATTATAAATTTTATATAATATTTTTAATTTTATTTTAAATATAATTTATTATTATATTATATAACAAATTACAATATATATAAAATAAATTAAATTATTATATATATATATATATAATCAATTACGTTACATAATCGATTATTAAACG
>Ga0209700_105238_pt1 | contig 22132 bp, 6 predicted proteins | sample SiratroredBW_FD_187528 | JGI IMG/M metagenome (GOLD analysis project Ga0209700, IMG submission 187528) | Root nodule microbial communities of legume samples collected from California, USA - Siratro red BW (SPAdes) (version 2) | ecosystem: Host-associated > Plants > Roots > Nodule | place: USA... | reverse complement strand
TATATATATATATATATATTTTTTTTTTTACTTGGGCTAAAAGGATTATCTTTGTGAAGATGACAAGGCGTTGACGAGTTCTTCCTGTATTCTAATACGTTCTTTCTGTACCCTAATAAAAAATTTTAATACCACAATTGTCCTTATATAAAAATCGGATGATATCCTCATCCGATTGTCATTTGAAAAAAAAATTAATAACTGGATGAGCAGGTCATCCGGTTGTCATTTGAAAAAAAATTAACAACCGAATCATCCGGTTGTTAATTTTTTTTCAAATGACAACCGGATGAAATGTCATCCAGTTCTCATATAAGGATAATTGTAGTATTAAATTTTTTTTATTAAGGTACAGAAAGAACATATTAAGGTGCAGGATTGTCCAAGGCGTTCTCTCTTTGGCCCATAAAATGACAAGTTTGTTTAACCATCTCCAGGATTGTTTTCTAGGAAGGACTTAGCATGTAGAAGGAAATTACTTCCTGCACCCGCGATTTTGAACCTGTACCTCTCATTTTTCAACCTTGACCTTTATAATTGAGTGAAATGACTAAAGTGTTCTCTTCATTTCATCCTTACTGTACCACCACCACCACTTTCTTTACTGCCACTACACCATCACCACTGTAGAAAAAGAAGAGAAGAACAACGCTGCAAAAACATTATCATTTAGGAAAGCTATAAAATATATTCTGAAAAGTTTATTTTAAAAAAATATATTTCAGAACCTATTATATGTGTTTTGCAAATGGAAATCTTGTTCTAGAAATCTTATCTTCTTGAAAATGTGTTCGAAAATGTATTTAATAAATTTTTCAAAGTGTGTTCCAATTTTTTTTTTAAAAATAAATAATCTAGAAATCACTTTAAAAAAGAGTAAAATAGTTATTTTAAAAAGTATGACACGGAGGTTCAAATTGAGGGGTGCAGGAAGTAATTGCCTATGTATAATGGTACAACATAAATGAAAACCCAATGGTTTTTCCCGAGAAGCAAATGAATTTACCAAAAATGTTTACAAGTAACAACTAAATTTCTTTCGACAAAAATAATTTTGTTATAAATATTTTGTAAACCAAAATACAAAACTTAATATTAGATTTGAGGATTCTTTTTTTCATTATAGAAATCACGAGTATCTTTTAGAGAAGTCGTATTCAAGCTAAATAAAACTATTATGAACAATAAGATTTCGTTTTTATGCATTCAATGTATCTTCATAAAAACGACATACTTCATACATTTGTCTCTCTCATCAACATTCAGACAAGTCACAACTTTCATAAATATCTAAATAATTTAAGAGCTTAAATATATTTAACCATACATAATAACCCTTTTATAGAATAATTTATTAAAAAAGGTGTTAACGAGATCAGGGTTCTTAAGAGCTTCAACAAGCAATCTTGTTCTACACAAGAGTTTTACAATTGTAGAAATCTTAAAATTTTTCAGATAACTAATTGAACATTTGGTCAAGAGTTTTATTCTTGATGATATATGTGGGAAAAACTTAGATTGATTTTGAAGAATATCTTTACTGAAGGTTTCAAAATGAGACATTCACAATCTTTTCTGTTAACTGTAAATGTATTCAGACTGCAATAAAAGAGTAAATAATTGCTCAAGAGTCCTAAACTGCTTATCCAATTTGAATCTACCCTTGTGATTCTCTGAGGTAATACTCATACGCATTGTACTTTAAAAATATTAAAATATTTGTGGCAACTAGTACACATAATCCATATAATATTATCAGAAGAATTAAAAAAATTATAGAGGATCACCCAAAACCTATATAAGGTAGGTCTGTTCCCTATCCTACCCAAATAATTTAACCTACAATTTGTCCTACATTTTCCACCCTACAGCCTTAGAAACCCTGTTCAGTCATCTAGTTAAACAAGTTTCTGTTAATGAAATCATTTTAGTAGGTGTAAGTGATGTTAAAGTTTAAGGGTCAATCAAATTTTAAAACATAAAAAGAGGTTTATGTGTCACACAAAAGTTATCAAACTTAGAATACCTTTGTTGTATCTTGCAATTCATTCATTTGTTATTTGATCAAGATTTACCAATAAAAGAAGTAATTCATCTTTCCAACAGTTAAGTCCATTAGGCCAAACTTAGTAGTAGGTCTTGTACGTGGTCTAACTTTGTGGTTAGCACGATCACATCACACCTAAACTAGTTTAGCCAACAACCCTTTACCAACAACGACCTGCCATCATATTAAAGTTTAAGTATAATTTGGAAACTAATCAATGTTCATTAAAAAAGACTTCCCAGCTTCTCATTTCAAAGGGTACCAACTGTATACTTCATACATAATATTAAGATACTTACTCAAACATATACACCTATCTAAATCAACATGTAGTTGATTAGTTGGATGAAACTGAATTCCATCTTTGTAAATATGGTCTTGAATTGGAGTCCTATCAATAAAAAAAACACGTGATAAGAAGAGAAAATTCTGTAAAATTATCAGTCATATTCTCTACATGGATTAGTCAAGAACAAAACATTCCATGCTAATAAAATTATAATAGAAAAAACACATGTTTTTGAGAGATAGATTGGTCTGTGTTCTACAGACAAGACAAAGAATTTTATGCAATGATGGATACACACAAAGTGAAAAGGCACTTAAAGCATATTCAAGGACAGGGATTTTACATTCCCTCCAGTTGTGCACATTGTGCTATTGGGACATCTGTATTATGCAATAAAAGTCAGAGTCCTATTTAAGATGGAAAAGGCAGAGGTTAAAAAAATATTATTTATAGATACTTCTTATGACCAAAGATGGCAGTCCCAACATTCCCTTTGTTTAATTGATGCTTTCAAATTATTTTAAGATGTAATAGGAACCTTCCTGGCTCCTCCTTGAATTTAAGCCCTTGGCACGCACACAGTGCATCTACCATTTCACTTCACAACCTTTTTGGCCCTTTACACACTTTTTTGCAGCTGAAACAGATAAGCAGATATCAAGCAATCTATCTACGAATCTCTATTAATGTAAGTTCCATGTAGATTTTCATTCACCAGCTATAGATTCTCATTCTTTGTTCCCCTGTGTGTTTCCTTGCCAGTGTGTGTTGTTTTTGCTTTGAATTGGCATACATACAGCTTTCCTGCCTCAATGGATTCTTTTAAACAAATCTGGGGTAGTGCAGAAGGATGTAGCAGTAGTGAATCTGGTTGGACTATGTATATTGCCTCTCCCATGCAGGAAGATGATGCTGGATGCAGCAATGAAAATTATGGATATCATGACATCTATGGTGAGAACAGGAGAAAGAAGCAAGGGGCCAAAGTAGATGAAGAAGAAAGCGACGATTCAATGGCTTCAGATGCTTCTTCAGGTCCTGTTCATTATCACCATGCCTATGGTCACAGCCAAACTGGTCATGGCACCGCGGTCTCTAAGAAAGATAAACAAGATCATGGAAGCAAGTGTTCTAAGAAGAATGCAAACAAACAGGAGAAGAAACGCGTTGACAGCAGAAGTAAAAAATGATTAAAATGTCCATTGTATATGATGCTGGGATTTTTGTAACCATGCATCTACATAATTTGAATTTGTTGATTTGTACTCACACCCTCTTCTACCCAAAGGAAATATCCCAAAACATTCTTTGAAGTAATGGAATCATAAGTTTTACGCGTCTTGAAACTAGACTCTATGTTGAGTTATTGTTCTTTGAATGTGGAAACAAACTTCCAAGTGAGAGGATAAATGCATGAGCCATGAGAAACACACCACAACCGCGCTTGAATTGAAGCATTATCAGTAGTATTCAAGCCAAATAACAGCAGCTTTGCTGAAAAATAATTGATGGTTTTAACTTCCAAGTTCAAGGAGGGAGGAATTCTAGAGAAAAGGGTCAAAACTTTTATCATGTAACTCCAACTTTAGGTATACTTTTTTTTAACCTCAGTTCAAAATAGAAATTCATGCCAGATGTGAAGAGAAATGTCTGGTCATCCATCAAGACATCATCATCATTGATGCAAAACACAACTTAATTAAGGGTCAAAGGACGTTGTAGTTGAAAACATGAGATGTGAAATTTCACCAAAACTGGATTATGAAGAGGTAAAAAGTAGAAAGTTAACTGCTACAAGAATGTTGAATTAGAACCTGAAACTCTCTTGATGATTACGTAGGCAAAAGTTGTATTGAGCTGGTTGACAGAAGAAACAAGAAACATGACACAAGAAAAGTGGCCTGGGGGCAGTTAGAGATGTGGCCAAAAGATTGAGGATAATAGCACAAAAGGGAGAAAGTATTTTCTATGAAAAACCTTCCAATAATGATTCGTGCATGCATGTGTCTGTGCTGCCAAATGCTATGCAGCACGAATGGGGTATGCTCCGCTGGAAAGAGGGTAAGGTTTCACATAGTTACACAAATGACAACTAGAAGCAATTAAAGCTTTGTTGCAGTGACAGGGCATTGGCTGGTTATGTGAACTAACTTTCCAAAGATTGGACACGAATGCAACAGCAAGGCAATCACAAGTCTTAGGCTGTATGAGTGACATAAAAACATGAGGGAACACATGACTTGAAAGGAATCATAAAAGGTCGCCCTCATATAAAACCAATAGAGAGAATTTTTTTATTTTATTTTTGTTTAGAAGATAGAAAAGAGGTTTTTTTTTTTCTCTTTTGTCCACGTTTTAGCAAAGAAGGAAAACAAAGGTAAGCACTTTGATGAAAGACATCATGGTTCAGTGGAACGTGGTAATGGTGAGTCATTGTTAACTTGGAACATTAATAGTAAATGATTTTTATATTTCCCACTTATAACGTCAATAAATGGTACTTAAGATCTTCATTGGAAATTTTGATAGCATCAGGATCTGGGATTGCTACAATGATTGTTTCCAATTATAAAGTTTCCAGGGGAGATATTTACATACCATTCACCCTGAACTTTGTTACTTTTCAGAGTTTATAAGCTATTTTTTAAATACCCAATTGGTTTGTCACCACTTGCAATATTGCTTTCTGATTTGTATAGATTCTTGCATATCAATTGACAGCAAGTAACGCAGGCAAAGGTAATGATGTGTAAAACCAGAGATCCTATCAAATACACGCATGATTCAAATTCGTAACTTTCTTTTAGAGTATCAAGTAACCCATATTGAATTCTAAATAACAAGAATTGCGACATGAAATTATTTGAGAAAATGTTGCACATGAATTGCGCCAATCCCTGATTCAGCCAAGGAACATTAAAGGCTTTTCAATCATTGAGCTCATTATTGAAAAAATCAATATGGGTTTCTCAATCATTGAGTTCATTATTGACACAGAAGACTTCAAAGAAAATGAAACAAAAGCCAAGAAGCTCAACATCAACACAGAGAAACGAAAATGTCAAAGAAAGAAAAATATGAGTTCACAGTTACTTCTAACCACTAGCTCAAAAAGGTAAATGTAGAGGGAAGTGGAAATGTAAAGAAAAAGGCTAAATGTAAACTAATTAAAAGGAAAGTTCAACCACTCCTACATAGTGTTTCAAAATATTAGTTACCATTTCAAGACACTGATTCAAGATTTAATACTTCGATCATGGTAAAATTAGTCATAATTCCATATATTTTTTTTCAATGTTAATTTTAAATAATCTTAAAGTAAATCATAAAAACAACAAGTCGGATAAAATTTAAAAAAAAAAAAAAAAACAAATGATCATACATGTAACGTGCAAATTTAAAAATGAGAATAATAACAATTTATAAATGAACCTTCGCCTTTGTTTGACAAGAAGTGTTTTCAGTTAAATAAAAAATGAAACAACGAGTTCTGCACTGCTTCTTGACCAGTCCCCGCGGGTTTTACAAGAAGATGGTTTTTGTGGATTAAACAGGCCAAACACTTGATCAATCCATTGATTTTCTGGTTGAACGGACAATCAGGTAGGTAAGGCCTGAGATAAAATATTTACAAGGAAACTGTAAAATCTAAGCTTAAACCCAACAAATCAGAAAAGAAAGAAAAAGAAAAGAATGCATTTTTCTAAGGAGCATAAAAAGAGTACGAATTTGCATGTTACTCCAGTCACGTCTAACGTATTCAAACACAAGGAGTAAGTGGAGGAAATGGGAGAGAAAAAGAGCTCAAAACCTGTACAGGGCAGATTTTGATTTGTCTTTACCTGTGGGGTAAGCTACAACAAAATCAGAATTTGTCAACCAAGTATACAATTCCAAAAGTGTGCAATTATTAGGGATTTAAAGTAGAAAATAAAGTAAGAACAACCAATACTCCTACTAACGGGGGCCAATTACATTGATTAATCGATGCCGATGGCCTCTCCCAGAACCAAAAACTGAATTGTTGAATCATAAATAAATGACATTTTAAGTTGGTTTGAGAAAAAATTATCCCCAATAATATGGGGCTCACACCAACTATGTAAAGTTTATCTAAAACAAAGTCAGAGTGAATAAGGATTTAATTTAGATCCATTTATCACCATTTTTCAATCATACGTTGCCATAACGCAAAAAGCTCTTGACCTCTGAGAATCTCCATGACGTGACATGTGACAACATATGATTAAATAATAAGTATGTTAAAAAACAGAAGTTAAGGATCAAGAAAAACAAAGCGAGAAAGACAAATCAATTTAATAAACAAAAGATATTATCAATTGGGATAAGCAAGCACTGATATTTCTACTAACAATCAGGTTGAGCACTAGTACTTGAAGTATACAAGCCCAAGCCCACGAATAATAAACCAAAACCCGCATAAATCAAGAGAGAGATTCTGAGATAATCCACTCATACTCTTAATATTCTCTAACTCGTCAAACTTGATCGCTCTTGACAATAGATGAACACCAAACACATCAAGTTAACTACGAAATAAAATATTTCAACTCCTGCTGTAACATAACATGTATCTATGGTGTTAAAGGAAAGCTTACTAATGTGAAAATTAAAAAGGCATCACGAACCGGGGCCAATTTTGGTTCAAGCACAAAGCACTATCAGCAAAGATACAATATTTTTGTTGGAGAATGGAACATCAAGCAATTCAGTTGGAAATAATGTAATAAACAGTTCACCACATAGGGGCTATGTAAACTCAACTCAGCACACAGTCTGAGCAGAAAACATTACATTTATTAGAAATCCTGATGGGCTCAAACAAAGTGATCTAAATTCTTGACTGTTTGGCAAGCTTGAACCACTCAGTATGGTAAGACCCCTCTATGTCAACCCTTTCATATGTGTGAGCACCAAAGTAGTCACGCTGAGCTTGCACCAAATTAGCAGGCAACCTTTCCCTTCTGTAAGTGTCAAAATAAGCAAGACTAGCAGACATACCTGGAGTGCTGATACCAGAATTGATAGCAAGGCAAACAACTCTCCTCCAGGCAGATTGGCGATCAATTATTTCCTTTGCAAACTCTGGATCAACAAGAAGGTTTGCCAGATTAGGGTTTCTATCATATGCCTGCTTAATTCTGTCTAAGAATATAGCTCTAATGATGCAACCCCCTTTCCAGATTCGGGCCAGTTCACCCAACTTCAAATCCCATCCCTTTTCAATACTCTTTGCACGGATCAAATTCATTCCTTGTGCATAACTACAGATTTTGGCTGCATAAAGAGCCTTCCTAACATCATCAATCAACTGCTGCTTGTCTACAGGTTGATCAGTCACAATATCACCAAAGCCACCTGCTTTAAAAACTTTTGCAGCTTCTACTCTTTCCTCCTTCAAGCCACTCAGAAACCTAGCATCCAATGATGCTTCAATAGTGGGAGCAGCAACTGATAGTTCAGCAGCTTGCTGAACAGTCCACTTACCAGTACCCTTCATGCCAGTCTTGTCTAGAACCTTGTCAACAAGATATCCATCTCCCTTATCATCCTTAATTCCAAATATATCTGCGGTGATTTCAATCAGGAAACTCAGAAGTTCTCCTTTGTTCCATTCCGAGAAGACACTTTGTAGTTCCTCATTTGACAACTTTCCGACTGACTTCAGCACATCATAAGCCTCTGCAATCAGCTGCATATCACCATATTCAATACCATTGTGAATCATCTTCACAAAATTACCAGAACCACCTTTACCAATATATGTCACGCAAGGACCACTGTCAGGGACTTGAGCTGCCACCTTGAGAAGAATATCTTCTATGTATTTGAAAGCTTCAAACGAACCACCAGGCATCAAAGAGGGACCATTACGAGCACCTTCCTCACCACCAGAAACTCCCATCCCAAGGTAGAGCAAACCCAATTCAGCCATTGCTTTCTCTCTTCTTTCAGTGTTCTCATACCATTCATTACCACCATCAATGATACAGTCACCTTTTTCCATGAAGGCAGACAGGGTCTTAATGGTTTGGTCAACAGGTGCCCCTGCCTTAACAAGCATTATTATCACCCTAGGCTTTTGAATGGAATTAACAAAAGCTTCAGGATCATGGTAGCCATAAACTGGAAGATTTCCTTCCACTTTTGCTCGTTCTACAGTTTCATCAACCTTGGATGTGGTTCGGTTATAAACAGAAATAGGAAAGCCTTTCTCAGCAATATTGAGTGCTAGATTTTGGCCCATAACAGCCAGTCCAGCAAGACCTATTCTTGTTGAGGGTTGAGCCATAATCGTTCTCCTGTTCAATGATTGAAATCCAATGTCTAATAAGAATGAGGTACACAAAAACGGGATTGAATTTCTGATTGAAGGAAAACAAAAAATGCTATAAACTACTATGACGGAAGACAAATAGAGCTTGATTGATAACTCTCAGTGCCATCAACTAAACTTTTACCGAGCACAGCAATCTAGAACATATTCCAATAATAAAGAATGTATAAAATGTAAGAAAAGGGGTCTTCTAAGATATTCAGAGATAAAAAGGTAGCAAGATCACCAAACTTGCTTTTTAAAACGTGAGATTGCAAAATAAACCTAGGATCATGCAATGCAGACATTCGAGTACCTTAAGGCTCGTGTGTTATCTTCATTAATCTAAAAGATTACTGCAAACTACTAAAACCCAACTACCAAACAAGCCCCTAGGTTTGCACATATCCAGCAAAAAGCTTCGGTCTCAAAACTCAAAAAAATCCCAAAAACTGTCAAAATACAAATAATAGTACACAATCGAGTAGCAATCCAAAGCAAATATTTTTTCACCAAAAATTACAGAAAACAGCCAAGTTCTACAAGATCTAACAGTTCATTCCTCTAAAAAACTTCAAATAAAATACAGACAAGAGTAACTCAACAATCCCCAAGCAAATCAGTGTCATCAAGAATCTACAGTGCAACAAACTCACCCCACATCAATCAGGGGTGTCAATCAGTAAAAAACTATAAACATAAACCCAGATCAGCAAAGATCAAACCCAGAAAAAATAGCAATCACACTCTTCATTTCCGACAAACCACAACAATAAATTAAATCCAGCCAAATTAAAATAACAATTAGCAAACATCTTAAGATCATGTTAACCACTGACACTATCTCAAACTGAATCTCAAAAATTAAAAGATAGGGGGAAAAAGGAGTCTAAGGACAAACCTGAAATTTCCACAGAAAAATTATGACCACAGATTCACAGAGCACCGGTGAAAACTTGCTGGGATATAAGCCCTATATATATTAAGAATCATAAAGAGCAATATTATTAGTTATTAATCATCTATCAGAAAAATTATTAATACAATTATAGAAAATAATAAAAGTTAAAAAGATTATCAATAAAAAATCATTATTGCAGCCGTTGAAACTTGAAACGTGGCCAAGCAGCCAAATTTTGTACCAACTGAGAAATGACGATTTGTTTTATTATTATTTTTATCCTTTGTTTTATACCTTTAATAATTGTCTTGAATTGATTATTAATTAATCATTAATAATATTATTAGAAAATAAAATAGTGGAAGTAGATGAAAGTTGCGGGTCAAATTTGGAAAGCTACCAACTGGAATGGGGTAGGTGAAACGCGTAAGGAGGAACGACGCCGTTCACTGTTCTTAGTATTAGATATTTTTATAAGTTCTTTAAACTTTTGGTATTTCTTTTAGCAACTTTGCAAGTTTTTTAAATGTCACATCTTGTTTAAAAAATATATATTCAATATTTATTTCAAAACTCGTACTTTTTTTATTTTAATGGAATAGTATTTTATACAATGTTTTTTTTTTTTCTTAAATTAAAAAATTGTCACGCTTTAGTTCAATTGGGCCAGAGTGAGGCCCAATAACAGTCTCCCTTTTTCACATGTATGTTCAGACGTGTTTATTATGACAGCAAAATTGAAATTTAAAATGAATCAAGAGGTCCCCACTGCACTTCCATCTTTCTTTCTTTGTTTGAGACTGCAATAAATATTTGAAATAATACCTTTAACACTATAATAAATATTTAATATATGTAATCAATTAAAATTTATTAAAAATCGTAAATTAAAAAATCATTAAATATCATTAAAATTTATCCTTTTCAGTAATATAGTATTATTGGAAGGAATTTGTTAGAGGGTCGCTCTTTAATTAATACTTATATAAGCAGAGAGATTAAAATAAGATTAACTAGTCAAAATTTAATATGACTCAACTAAATAAATAATAGACTGAATTGAGTTGACGTTTTTGACCCACATATTCTCTTTCTGTTGAATTTTTTGATTGAATATTTGAAAAAAAAATGTTTTATTTGACATAATGATTGTTTACTGTAATATTTTTATATATTCTCTCTGACATCATTCCTTGTTTACATCAGAAAAAAATAAAATAAAGTCTGAAGCACAATGTTAGAAGAAAGTTCATCACTAGGTCCAAACTCAAAGCCCAGTGGTGAAGGAGAAGTAGCACATTTTCTTTTTCCACCCCTAACTTTTTTTCTCACATCTCCTAACTATAATATATTTACTAAAGTTATTTATTATATTAAAAAAAACTTCATTTTTTTTCAAATACACAAAAAAAAAATTTCAGGTTTTGAAATATGTTATTGGAAAATGAATTCTAAATTTATTATTTTTATAAGCTTGTAATCATTACTTTTATAATTATCTATGGATTAAGTGATCTAAAATATATTTTTTAAATTATATTATGGATTAGATGATAACAAAAGTGTATTTCAAATTATGTAATTTAAAATATTTTAGATTTCGTTTAGAAGATATTTCTAATTTGAATCACATTTTCTGGATTACTCATGTTCATGGAACATGAGAAAAACAAACCGTTAAGTATATTGCTAAATGGGTAAGCTTGAAGGATGATTAAATATTTCCAATAAAAATGGATTTAAGTTCTGTAAATAAGGTTTTAAATTAGATAAATAAAGTGTAATTAACATATTAAAAGAGATTAGTTAAATATATATTTTTCCCTTACTAAAAAATAATAGTCTTTCTTGCTTTTCTTTTCCTTCAAAACAACAGTCCTTTTAATTTTTAAAGTTATTTTTCTCCAACAACAATACCCTTATTTATAATCAAAAGTAACTGGATAAAAAAACAAACAAAAGTAAATGAAGCAAAATCACATTAAAAGAATATAAAATAGTTGAAAAGGTTTTGACTAAATTTGTATTGATTAAATATATTTTAATATTTGGATTAAAATCTTAAAAGATTATTGTTTTGAAACGAATATGAACTACGTTTTGTAAAATAAGCAAGCTGAAAAAGTAGTTTAAAACTGAAAAACTAGCCGAAAGTTTCAAAACTACAACTGTCTAGTAAAATTAGCCAAAAGTTGTTAAATGAAATATAAGAATATACTTAATTATTAAACCAAATCTTAATGTTAAGTAAAAACCTATTTCTTAATAATTATAATTTTATGATTTGTAGTTTATTTTAATTTTTTTATAATTAAAAAAATTATACAAATCAAATTTCAAGAAAAGTTGTATAAAAAAATCATTCTTCATTATAATTGAAAGTAGTTATCACTACTAAATAAAAATATTTTATTGAAAATAAACTAATTGAATAATTAAAATAATAGTAAATAATTATATCGTTAAATCAATAATTCAAAGTGTAACAATAAAACAATACTCTAACAGCTATACTCATAAAGAATTGAAATTTTTATCATTATTATTATTATTTTAAAGAGTGAGTGAATTATTTTGAAATACTAACACGAGTATCTTATGGAAATAAGCCAAAAGTTATTACATCTTTAAATATAGATAAAATAATTTTAATAAAATTTCATCGACCAATTTTATTTATAATTTAGATGAAATATTTTTCATAACAAAATAGAATGCTGATTACAATAAAAGTAATGGTGGAAGCTTTCTCAATAGTATCAAAACATATGCAAATGAAAGGTTTGCTTATCATAAGTTAATTTTAATAATTTTTATAAAGAGGAATCACATTATTTTTTCAATAATTTTAAGAGAATTAATTATATTATTATTTTCTTAATATAAACAAATAGCAATACTAAATTAAGAGAAGATGAAAAGATTTCTTTTATAATTAATCAATAATAACTTGGTCTCTTATTTTTCCTATAAACTATTTCAACTAGGTTATCAAAACATACTTCCTCATAAGTTATTGTTTAATTTTATCTTAATAAATTATTCTAAATCTATTTTTATCATATAAATATATATTAGTGACAACCCTCTTTTAAATCAACTAATAAATTAATTAGTAAATATAAAATTATTATATATAATTTAAATGAAGATGAATATTTATATCTATTTCATTTTAAATTATTAAAATACTTGTTATTTTTATAATTTTAAACAAGAATAAAAGACAATTAAGTTCACACCGACCCATTAACATGTAGAAAATGGAAAAAACCATTATCCATGATCTATTTGAGATATCATGGATAATGTTTTCCTTCTTTTTGGCTACTATTTCCATCGTCACCCAATTACCACTGCACGCCCTTTTTTCCTGCATCCCCTTCACTAACCTCCACCTGACATAATTACTTCCACAACACTAACAATACATTTTCACCACTCACACCACATCAATCTTATTTAATCATACATCTATTTCAAAACATAATCTTCAAAAATCATGTCACTAACATTGTTGTAGCAACTATTAATGTAAGAGACACTTGTGTTTCATCTTTATCTTGGCAAAATTCATCCATCTAGAAAACACCACATTATGGCTAGTAGATTAGTCACTAATTCAGGAAAAAAAAAAAAAAACTCTTAACAGACAGAAAATAAATATTGTAGATGAAGTGTTTGTTGAATTTGATAATAGCTATTTGAAATTCTAAACATCTATGTAAAGTCCATAGACATGTTTTGGCTTCAAATTTTGTTTGTTGTGATTTTTTTTGGAGATTGCTGGAACTGGATGATGAGATCATGAATGGGAGTTTTGTAATTGTTTTCTGGGCCAGTATTATGATGGTGTTTTAGATTATGCAGAGTGCCCCACTAGATGGTTCTAACAATTAACCCAGCAGGGGTGTTTATAGCTCTGTAGCCACTTTAAATAATGCTTATTGCTTGGAACATATCATTAGAAGTTGGAAGATAGTGGCAAAATTTATGAGCAGACACTAAAATTAGAAACTCAAAAACATGTCATTGCCGTTTATGTTATGTTATGGTTTCACCTCATACATCTCAAAAGGGAGGCAAAGACTACTACTATTTGTACTTCCATTACAATTCACACACACACAAGAACAAGAAAAATTGAAGAGATATGATGATAAACACTTTGGCCTTGACTTCAAGTTCAACCAAGCAGGTTCAAGGAGCTGGTGATTGAGGAATCAGATTTCACATAGGGAGAGACATCATCTTCAATGGGGCTCAAAGGAGGAGGGTGGTATGGACTATGTAGCTGCATGTCACATATCATTTGGCGAAGTTCTGAGGCTTCTTCTCTCAGCTGAACATTCTCTTGAGCAACTCTATCATGTGACTCAGACACATGGTTCAGCTTGTCCATGAGCTGGTGGTTTTCATTCCTCAGCCAAACCACCTGTGACCACAGTTCATCAAGGTGCTTCTGCTTCCTCATGCGTGACCTGCGTGCTGACTCACGGTTCGATATCATCCTCCTGTGCTTCCTCTCATTGATGAGACTTTGCTGCTGCTCATCTGCTTCATCAGAGGTGGAGGTGCTGCTGATGCATGAGGACTGAGGGGGGCTGAATTCTGCAACCATTTGCTGAGGGTTTTGGAAGCCATAGAATTGGTTTGAGAGTTTGTGGAGTTGAAATGTGGGGATGGTGTTCTGAGTCATGCTGTAGTGACCCGGATAAGGACAAGGGTCTGAAGGGAGTAAATAGTTCAGTCCTGTGATCTCCCTGGCCTGCATGGTTTGTGTATCAATATATGTGTGAACAAAAGATTGCAGGGCCTTGGAGAAAAACACTGATGGAGAATTAATAGAACAAAGTTGCTATTGGAGATGAAGAAAACAAGAGTGAGCTGAGTATATATAGGGAGAGAAATTGCTGAAATGGCCCCACTACAGAGTAAACAGTATGAGTTTCTTTTTTCTAAGCACAGATTGATGAAATGTCAAGCACAACATGCTAATGTGGTAACTTTTTTCTTTGGAATTATGGTATTTCTTCACCGACCGTCAATGACTAATCTTTCAGAAAATAAGATCAATTTAAAGGTTAATTATCTCTTAACTATAATGCTAGTTTAACGAGATCGGACTCAATCTTTGATATCACTTGTTGAAAAAATTAAAAGGTAAGAATTAAGAATATTTTATAACAATGAGACATAAGTCAGATTTAGATAAGAATTTGACATCATCTTTAATCTAAAATCTTAAACATGTTTGACATTAATTTTTATAAATTTCTCATATGTATTCAATGTAAAATTTTGGCTTACATTTGGATAGCTAAGAGTATTACTGAAATGGAATGTTGGATAAGCATGTGTTCATTATAGCTTGTAAAACACTTACCTAGGTTTAAGAAAGGCACGTAACTTTTATTCAAGTTATTTATTATACAATAGGTATAGGTTATTTGTGTGTGTAAAAGGTAATCATGGTGAAAAACGGATTTGGCAAAAGGTTTTCCAGAATTAAATAAAAGAAGCGTGTGGTGTTTTGTGGTGTTTATTTATGCGCATATGTGAGATGCATGGTGTGTTCATGTGGTATGTGGGGTATGAGGTTCACTGAACAAGTTATGTGAGAAAGACATGCGGCACATAGACATGGGTGACGCAACGTGGGGGAAGCAACTTGGGTTAATGGATAATCATTTTGGACAAAATATGCTTACATCATATGGACAAAGGGAGTTCATATCATGGGGACTATAATAATTCAATTGGCAGACTGTTTAGGCAAAAGCAGGCACAAGAAAAAAAAATACATGTTCCAGAAGTCAATTTATTATACTAAGTGTGCAGTAATGTGTTATTTCCAAGCACATTCTGTGTTGGATTGGATAATGTTCACTTAAATGACATAACAAATTTGGAGGAAAAAAGGAGATTAGGAAAGGCATGTTAGTATCCTAGAGCAATAAGAAAGAAGGGTTATAAATATGCATATATATGATGACTCAAGAGCCACTCCTTTTGGATCCTCCAAATACAATAATATTTTAACTACAAACCAAATATTTGATCATCAACCACTTATGTTATTTTACTATGGTTAGGTACTAGTTGTTCATTTCGTCTTGGTAATGACAGCTTCAATAGTAATCTCAAGCAAAAAGAAAGATCAGCCTTTACTCCTCACACCAATTATGTTGCAGAAATACTTCAGGTACCAGACTCTGATATTCATTGTATAGAGTTAAAATGATATAAATGTTTGGGAAAAGATACCTGCTAAACTAGGTGAGATATGGGCACAATCTAGACCATTTACAAAAAGAAGTTGTTGTAGGGACGAGGATATTATCCAATAACTTATTGAAGGAGTGTGTGAGGGTAAGCTTATGCAACTATCACGTGTGCTGGCCTATTATCGTGGTTGTTGAAACAAAATACCGTAGAATAGAACTTGTTTACACATTTAAACATGACATGCTTGTCTCAAATTTATCACTGTTTAGAAAAATCAGTGGGAAAAATACTAGAAAGATCAAACAAAAATGAAATAAGAGTCAAACCCACACAAGAAAATGATGTCACCTTCAAACAAAACTTTAAAACATTCTGTTTGTGAGTCTTCTTTCTTATATAACTTTCTCATTTTCACTCAATGTGGAAATTAAACTCACACTTAAATACCTAACAAAATTAGAGTCAATAGTTCCATTCGGCCACTTCTTCGCATCACGTAGTTTCTTTGAGTTTGGTTACATCATTTTCCATAAAATGAAAAAAATTTACTGATTCAGGGAAAAAGAGAAATGAGTTTGGACTTAACCACTTTACTGAATGGAAAAAAAGATAATGCACGTGTATAGTGGAAATTAATGAATAAGAAGGGTCTTTCTTTGCATCTTCCACTAGACAAAATCTTAAAATAGATTGAGAACAGGAACCAAATTTCTAGTTTAGAAAAACACTTTCTCCCTGCACTTGGTGTGTGAATTTGATACTGATTGGTCAACAATTTCATTAGACAGATTTAGACTCCTTTTCTTTTCTTGTCTATTGATTGTTCCTTACTCTCTCTCCTTCTCTTTTTCTCCATTGAAGTATTTCTCTTTGTTTTTCTTAACATGTGTGAATGTATGCTGTACTATTGTGTATATACTGGGAGGCTTATCAGCATGTCTTGCATCAACATGTTTCATTTGTTGGTACTTGTACACTACTTCGTACTTGTACCATTCATTGGTTTGGTGACTTTGGTCAAAATGCTAAACCACTTGGACTACAAAATTCCCAACCCCCCATTTGAATTAGATTATATGCTAAAATGTTCTCCACTTTTAGGTCAAGTTGAAGTCTAAGTGCAACTAGCAACTAGTTTTTGCAAGTCTTGTTCATTTACAACATGTCAACTTAGTTTACATTACATATTCTATCCTGATCCAGAATAGCAAGTAAAGTATAAGTTCTTGTCCACAATGATCACTGCTATTTTATATTATTATGTGCAGTTTGCATGCTTGAATTTGCTACTGCTTTTTTCACCCTTTTCTGATCTAATTTCAGTCCACACAATCCAAATTTTAGATTGTGGTTTAACTAAAGTTGGACTTTATCAAATGTTCAACTCCACTTGGCCGCAAGAAATGAGAAAATTTGAGGTCAATCCTCACAAACCATGCTTTGTTTTTTCATAAATGGCAGATAGATACAACTTACAAGGATTCAAAATGAGACTAACGTAGCAACATAAGACCTTAAACTGGTTTTGCCCCACAATGAGAACCGAAGCCTAAGCCTATTTGAATACGAAATTCAAACAGGTTTAAGAAACCAAAAAAGGATAAAGGCTGATTCATCCTATCTATTAGTGCTAAGCCATAAAAAGTAGCAACATATAATCTTGATTTCTAAGTGGGTTAGTTATTATTGCACACCCATTTTTCACAAGAGAAGGATTCTTCTACACTTTCTTTTTTTGCCTGTATTATATATTAAAACAATCTTTTGATTCATCTGACATGTGCTACAGATTACGCTGTAAATAAAATAAACTAGATCCAACCCAAGTTTGTGAAAATGCTTCTACGCATACATTCTATTTGGAGTTTGATTCTTAGTCTCCATTTGATTTCATCCAACTTGGCCAATAAAACATATCTACCTTTAGAAAACAAAAACACAGTATAATTCTGTTAATGCTGCATCTTCACTATTAACCAACAAATTCCCTAAAGAAACAGGATTGCAAGATTATGTGCAATAATGGTTAATTGCATAGTTCTAAACAACTTGGATAATGATTATGATTTTTTTTTTGGATCATTATCTTTCTATTCACTTCTTATTTTATTGAAAGATGTAAAACTTGTTTAATTTCATTGCACTTTTTCTAACTAGATAAATGTTTTTTCTTCCTTTCATTAAATATTTTTTCTCTGGGTGCAAACAAAACAGAAGAGACGAGGTTTGACTTAAAATCCATATCAGGAATAAAATATAGTGACTCTAGGTTATATGGGTGTGCATAATTGCATGAGACAAGTAGAGATGGGCTACTTTTTATTCTTGTGGAATATAAAATTTAGATAAAATTATATATATTTTTTTATAATAATGTATTAAGTTGTTTCAGGTAGGTGTACTTAACTTATTCGTCTTAGTTTTTGCGATTCTTTCAAAAGATGTTAGGTATTATTGGATTTTGGATTAAACTGTTTTTTAATCAATATATTATTAGTGATGCTTTTTTGTTCCGAATTTTTTAAAGATAATTAATAAAGAATATCCATTTTGTAGAAAATAAATGGCAAAAGGAATCATAATATTTGTAAACTGTAATTATATTATATAGATAGGACCATGATTTTTGGTTTAACAATTTCAGTGAAAAAAGAAAGTATTGGGAGACGAGAAAAACGCGGGCGCACGATAGAAGTGATGGCGGGTCCACGCTAACAAGCACGCATTGCTGTCTATTGCACTGAACATGTCAAATCAACCACCCAACAAAAATATAGTAACTTCTTTATTCATATGATTTATTTTCAAAAATATTTTGAGAACATAGGATCACAAATTGGTCAAAGCTACTCTTCAAGAGTTCAACTAAATTCATTTTAAAATGGAATTAAAGTTTTAATCCAATTCAATAATAAATTATATATTATCCACTAAAGATATAAGAATAATCTCACAGTAATAAAAATATTATCTTATTATTATCACATTAGTAGCTAAACCTAATTTTACTCATCTTTTGATCCATTGACTTGGTGAATGAATTAAGTTAATTGAACTTGTTTTCACGTGTTAAATGAATTGGTAGGTCAAGTTTAACTTATTTTGACACTACTAAGTACAAAATATCACTTGAGGCTTATAAATATTATTGAGTAATTATTTTTAGATATTCAACCTATAAATATTTTATTGATATTATTATAAAATATATTATTTTATCTATCAATTGCTTATTTTCCTTAATTTTAGGTGTCAATTAGAATGATAGTATCTATAAATAGAGATCATAGTCCACATTTAAAATTAATTAAGGGTCACATAACTACTTAAAAATTCAGTGTATTTCTTGTTTAATATTTTGACCGTTTAAATATGTGCTAACAATTTATATTATTTGTTTATTTATTACGTCTAAAAAATTCAGACCTAATGGGCTTCACGTGTGTCTGTGTCATAAAACGTGAATCACACGAGTGTCTTAAAAACAAGTTTTAAAGAACTTTTTGATGTAACTCAAAACCAAAATACGTTATTATTGTCGTTATTTTATTTTATAGATTTAATTTGTCTAATACTAAGAAGATAGCATTCAAATAAAAGTAAAATAAATTATTAATATATTTTATATTCTTTAACTAAGTCTATCTATTTAAATTAATTTTATAAATAAATAATTTAAATTTTTTTCTTGTTGTCATTCCACACTTTAACGAAATTATTCAAAATGTATGACCTTTTTTAAAATGATAATTTATTATGACGATAATTTTGATAATGAGATCCAAATGAGTTGGGTTGACAAATATTTTTTAACTATTAATTTTCAAATCTATTGATTTTCTCTAACTACTTTTTATTTTTAAATTAGTTGTAAGATATTTAATTTTTTTAACAGTTAAAAATAAAATGAATTAAAAGGACTAGTTAAGGGGTACTTTAACCTTTTTACAAGCGATAGGCCAAGTTGTAAGATATTTAATAATTTCACTAAATGCATTTTTTTTTGTTTTATAGTTAACAATTTTTAAAATTATTAGTATTTTAGTCTATTTATTATTCAAAATAAATATTTCTTTCTACGACGAAATTTATAATAAATAAAATATTAAAATATCAATTATAATAGAATTAATATCTGAATAATATATAAGTAATTTTATTCACATATATTTTTTAATTATTGATTATTTTATTTAAAAATATTGAAATTCAAGTTATAACTAAAAATATTAAAAATGACATGTAAGTAGAAAAAGCATGTAAGAACTGAAAAAGTTTATGCAACATTATAAAATCTATAAAATTATAAGATACATGTGTAACTAATAATGCATTGTAACTATTCTAATACAAGAGGCTAATTATTTTGTTTACTAGTACTATCTGCATTTATTGCTACTATCTAATAAAAGGTTAATAATCATTGGTAAAACTAAATGTTAATTACTCATAAAAGAACAAGAATCATCTGCATAATAAGCTAATAGCCATTAGGTGACTGTGATTAAGCAATCAAAGATGAATAATAATTACCAATAGCAGGGGAAATTTTGGGATTTAAGAAAATTTTATTATTTTCTCTATTTTAAATTACATTTTTTTATTTTTTTTTATCTTAAAATTAAACAATGCTCGTGGATAAAAAGGCGATATTTCAATCTAACTTTATAAGAAATTGTCGCGTTCAAATCACTTTTATTTCTTTTCGTACACACTTTTTTAAATGAAAAAAAAAGAGTATAATTTGTCAAATTACATTTGCATGTACTTTAATCTGAAATTTTCCACAACAAAAGATATTAATATCAGCATGTGATAATTTCTGTCGAAGTATCTTGGAAAATCAAACAAAATGACAAAAATGCTGTGATTAATATTGCACATTGACTTTAACTTTCACGTTCCATGTACATGACTCAGCTGTCGAGAAAAATTCACATTCCACAAAATTTAATGTTACGAAAATAGCTATGCCTCATGTATAGCTATGGTTCAGGTATATACAGTTCCTAGTGCTCAAGATTAAAAATAATATATATATATATATATATATATATATATATATATATATATATATATATATTGTGATTTTTCATTATGTTTTAAGTTTTAAAGTAGTCAATATTATTATATATTATAATTAATTTTAACGATATTATCTAAACTTCCTTAAAATCGAAATATTGAAATTGTATTAAGATTGAAAAAGTGATTTCAAAAATAAATTTTGGTTCTTAGATTTTTATTACATTTTTAATGTAAGACCTGTTCTAATACATCAAATAATTTGAATTTAATTTCTTTCATTAAGTCTTTAAGATATATTTTAAAGATAAAATTGTAATAGAGAATTTTAAAATAAGCAATATCATAAATACGGTAATTAACCTTAATGGACTTAGATCAAAACAACTCTCCATGGTTAAAATCTTTACAAACTTACTATTTTTAATTAATATACTTTTAAATTTCACAAATAACTATAAAATATATATAATTCAAATTATTAAGTTATTCTTACATATTATTTTAATGCAAGTATAAATTTAAATAAAACATAAATACAATTATTATTTTATTAATAATAGGAGAATGTGCATTTTAAAACTAAAATATAATGTTAGTTGTTGTTCCTCCAAGCTTATTAGGTCAAATAGTAATCTCACTCAGATAACATTATATCAAAGAATTGATTAAGTTATTCAACTTTTGTTTAAAATTTAAAAATTAAAGGAGTGTCATTTCATTAAAATATAAGTTGAATATCTGTCTCTATTAAAAATAGAGGGAAAGACCAGTCTTATTTAGGATGAACTCATGTAAAGTAAGTGTTTTTTAAATTGCACTTTAGATTTACTATAAAAAAAAGTTATATTGTAATATATTGTTATTTTAATTATTGATATTTTCTTTAAAAATACTAAAGTTTGTGAAAACGAAACATATCGGTAATAATACATTTTTTAAAATAATTAAGTAAAAACATTTGATTTAATTTATGTTAAAAATATAAAAGAATATATCATATTTATATTAAAACATTCATATATATATATATATATGTATATGTGTGTAATCTATTTATATTAGATATAGATTAATTATTGATATTTTCTTTAAAAATACTAAAGTTTGTTAAAACGAAATATATCGGTAATAATACATTTTTTAAAATAATTAAGTAAAAACATTTGATTTAATTCATGTTAAAAATATAAAAGAATATATCACATTTATATTAAAACATTCATATATATATATATATATATATATATATATATATATATATATATATATATATGTGTGTGTTATATATTTATATTATATATA
>Ga0209700_105236_pt1 | contig 22144 bp, 19 predicted proteins | sample SiratroredBW_FD_187528 | JGI IMG/M metagenome (GOLD analysis project Ga0209700, IMG submission 187528) | Root nodule microbial communities of legume samples collected from California, USA - Siratro red BW (SPAdes) (version 2) | ecosystem: Host-associated > Plants > Roots > Nodule | place: USA... | reverse complement strand
TTCTCTTTTTTCTTCGTAATCTTCTTTTTTTCTAAACTAGGTGCATTCATGAAGAGGGGATGTTGAAAAGCAAGACGTTGGACTAGCCGAATGGATCCAAGCTTTCTTTTTTCTTTTTTTTTTTTTTAACAAAAACAGGGTGCATTTGTGAATGAAAGGTGTTAAAAGCAAACCAGCAGAGCCAACAGAATGAACCCAGTTTTTTTTTTCCCTTTCTTTTCTTTGTTCTCCTTGTTTTTTCTAAGAAAAAAAGAACAAATCATCTTGAGAGTAATAATGAGGTTTTCAAAGAAAAAGGCCTAGATTGCGAGAAAATTGAAAAAAAAAAAAAACAAAACCAAAACTAAAATAAAACAAAAGGGAATGCTCATAAAAGGTTACTGCAAATAGGTACCAAATACTGGCCCAACCACCAATGCAAATCAAACACACCCAAAAGGCCATCCCAAAACAAATGCTCAGGACTATTCTCCAAGGCTATGACAATTTCTAAACTAACCTTGGACCGCTCACCTTTTAACTGCCACAAGCTCTTTCACACAAAGCCAACTAAAGTGTATTAAAACAAAATGAAACCCAAGATCCCATTCACTCAATCTCCATGCAGACCAACCATATCCCTATTTATCAAACCATGTTCCAAAACAAAGAGGCCAACATATACCCATACTCAATCAAGCATTAATACGACTATCACTCATTCATTAAAGCAAAATTGCAAATACAGTGCTTGACATGATCATGTGCTCATCTTCACCCATTTAAAACGTCCACATAAGTAGTGAAATATACCTCACAACTAACAGAAATAATGAAGAGAAAATCACAAATCGTACACTCTTAAAGCACATAACAAATAAAAAGGAGTGTGTGTATGCAACACTCATATAATTTGTAAATCATTCAAAATGCACACCACTCCAGCATGATTGTACACTTCTTATATTTATACATGTCCAAGTAGAAACAAAAATGAAAATACCAAACGATCACAAAGAAACTACAACATGGATTCTCCATCTAAGTGATCATAGCATGAGCTAAAAACAAGAAAAGCATATAGACGTGTTTACCTTTCTTCCCTTCTGCTTTTGGTGTTTTCTAGTTTCCTTTCCTTTCCTTATCTTATTTCTTTTTCGTTTCTCCTTCAATCTCTGTTCCTCCCTCCAGCAGCTTCAAGCAATGGGTGAGTAGTCATATAAATGCCAGTCAGACAGCAGCAACATGGTGTGGCAAGATATATAGGTCATGAGTGATGGAGTATACGAGAGTGCCCTCCAAAATGTGTTGTAGCTTCTGTTTTGTCATTTTGTGGTGCTCACTCACTTTTTGTTTTCTCCCCCTTTTTTTTTCGAAAAATGTTACTTTGACACTGCTTTTTCTCTTACTTCTGTTTGACACTCCGACGTGTCATGTGCTGTCCCGCGTGGCAATGAAAGAGAAATTTCCATTGTTTTTGGCTTACGTGGTTTACCTTTGTCTTTTTGCAAGGGTGTTTTTTGTCATTTGCATTCTGAAAATGTAAGGCAATTTGAGAGGGAAAAGCAGATCTCATTTCTCATTGCACTCATTACCCCGCGTGCTCTGAAGGAGAGAGAACAGAGAAAAACAACAAGATTCACATACGTCCACCGTCGCGTTCGTTTTCCGGCCGCCAATCCACCATGGCTGTGGTGTTTCGTACTTTGCTGTGTACCCTAAACTGTGTATCCTAAACTATGTATGTTCTCTCATCCGTTGTTGGTATGAAACATTGTTGGTGGTTTTTGTATGAGTGCTTCGTTCATGTTTAATAATCGTCTCTTCGTGTGCTTTTTATGGTTACTGGTGTGAATGTGTTGTCTTTTTTATGTTGAAGAACCATATATTGGTGTGCTTTTTGGTTGTTGGTTTGGATCTGTGCCTCGTTGTAGAAGTCGTTTATGTGCATTCTTTATGCTTGGTGGTTATGCATGTATGTAGAAAAATGGTTTGTTGCTGTGTTCTGGGTTTCTGGTTTCCATGTTTTCTTCCTTTACGTACGCCAATGGCATCCTTCTAATAGAAAGATCACTTCGTGGTGGGTTTTCTGTTCCTAGTTTTATTCTGTGGTACATTTATTCAAAATTACTGAACAAACCACTTAGGTGAGCAGAGCGAACCACTTAGGTGAACTGGGCTAACCACTTAGTGTTTCCACCCTGAGACATGTTTGTGTTCCAAAATTACACACAACGAACCATTAGGTGAACTGACCTAACCACTTAGTGTTTTCACCCCTGAGACACATGTGTGTGTTCTAAAACTACACACAACGAACCACTTAGGTGAACTGAGCTAACCACTTAGACCTTCCACCCTTGAGACAAATGTGTGTGTTCCAAAACTACACACAGTGAACCACTGAGCTGAACTGAGCTAACCACTTAGACCTTCCACCCCTAAGACACATGTGTGTTCTAAAACTACACACAGCGAAGCACTTAGGTGAACTCGGCTGACTTAGTGTTTTCACCCCTCAGACAAATGTGTGTGTTCCAAAATTACATATAGCGAACAACTTATGTGAATTGGGCTAACCACTTAGTGTTTCCACCCCTGAGACACATGTGTGTGTTTCAAAATTACACATAGCGAACCACTTAGCTGAACACGACGAACCATTTAGTGAGCTAACCACTTAGTTCAACACAGCGAACCATTTAGTGGTTCCATCACTGGGGCATTTGTGTATTCAAAAGTGATACTCAGCAAACCATAAAGTTGAACACCATATTTAAGGTTTTTGGTTTTGTTGATTGTGGTTTACATATGTGACTAATGGGATTATTTTGTTTGATATTAGTTTGTTTTGGATAAATACTTGCGTACAAAAGTATCTACCGGAAATCGTAGATTTGGTAAATACACGGCTTCAAAGGTATTTGCTACCAAGGTGAGTGATTGAATCAGATTTGATTTTTAAATGTGTAGTTCCTGAAAAGGTTGTGACTTGTTTGTTTTTTTTTTTCTTCCAATTTCAGCTTAGAGTGAGACACAGGGTGCAAACTGATGTCATTGTCCAAATTAATTGTGAGATGTCTCCATTCTAGAGGTAGAAGCTGGAGACTACTCCTTTCAAGTGGTTGTTGTGCTTGGAAGAGCCACTTCAGATTTCAAATGTTGTTGTTAAGGAATTGGTCAGTAGGTGGTCCAGTATAGATCATTGTTTACGGATTAAGGAATATTTAGTCCCATTTTTCGTGTTCGATGTATGCTTATACTTGGGGTTGGGGGTAGTAGGTGAGGAAGTTAACTTTGAACACTGTGCTCCAGGTGTGGTTAACAAATTGTTTCAGGACAACGATATTATTGTAAATACTATTCTAGCCAAACTCAGAGACATAACAGTAAATAGGGAAGAAAATGTTGATGACTTTTGCAGACTGTACCTATTACTTGCGTTTTGTACTTTTTATTTCCCTTGCTCTTCTAGGACCATTACTACAGTTCCTTTTGCATGTTTAGATAACTTAGACAATTTATATATTTACAATTGGGGGGGCAGTTGTTTATGGTTTTCTAGTTCAAAGTTTAAACCGGGCTTCTGAGTTGTACAATCACCAGAAAAACAATGTTGCCATGCAAGTGTCAGGATGCGTCGCATTACTGCAGGTGAGTAAAATTGTTTTGACGTATGATATTGGAAGTTGTGGTCTGTATGTTTGTCTGCATATAGTATAATTATTTTCTTATAGTATGTTTGTTTGAAGAAAGCATTGTATGTAATAGTTGTGGCCAGTACAACACCTGGGAATGGGATCTACTTCTTCCTTCCCACGGATGATTAAATGGCCTGCTATTATAGTGAGGACCTCAAAAATTAAATCTGCATTCCTAAATAACCAGGTATTGTTTACAGTTTGATCATTTCGTATGTTATTTGTAAATTATGTTATTATTGGCGACAATCATGTAATGTTTTTGTAGGTTGTTTGGGATTGGCACACACCGATGAGGAAAAGCGAATTGACATAATGTGTGAAGCCCTGAAGTATTCCGCATCCTCAAGCTTAGGTCGAAAGGGCATGGATGATGGCCATGGTTCTGTGTGGCAGGAACTTCTCCATGCCACAGAGAAACTTGTGGCTAATGATCACTGCATAGCTGCCATCGAAGAACGACTTCGATACATACAAGAGCATTTGCTAAGTACAAACTACAAAGGGCTTGCGGGACAATCATCGTCAACTCCACCGACAACAACTGTTGCTAACAAGCTTCACGACAGTGTAAGCCTTGTCATGGCTGACATGCCTGACAGGAATGACAGTCTTTTGATGCCCATGACTGGCGTTGACCCTTCTAGCCCTGTATTTGATTTTGGAAAGATTTATAGGGGTGTGATATATTAGAAAGACGATAGCAATCAGTGTGTTGATATTATGTATTTTGGTTTATAAATTGTTAGGAATGGAAATCGCCACGGTTGAAAATTCTTAAAACATATTATGTTTTTGTTTTTGTAGTGAAGTTATCGCTATTGACCGCTATGTGCTTACCAAAGGTGACCTTATGTCGCTGAAGCCTCGAGTGAAATTGGATAACATGGTAAAGCTATTTTCTTTGCTTAATTTTGTAATTTGATGTAAGGTCAAATTATACAATTAATTTTTTACCAGTATTTTAATTCTAACATCTTTGCAGGTTTATGTTATTTGTGACCAGTACGGTAATGTATGAACAATTAAAAACTTCAAGAGTGACTAAACGGATCTGCCTGAATTCGTTCTTTATGGTATGTTAAATTGTGATTTTTTTTAAATTTCAGTGTAAGACATATTGTTGAATTTAATTTTCTGCAGACTGCAGTTATTGAAGACATCAAGAAACGGATAGTGAGGGGAAACAACAAAGTACCAGAAATGTTTGTTTGGGAGTACAAGGATTATGAATCATTCTTCCCACGACGAATGCTCCGTCTGGAACATATTCTCTATGCCAAATTTGTAAGTTGATATCCCCAATACCCAATAGTTTGTTGAATATTAAACAAGTTGGTGAAATGTATGATTTGTTTTTGTTGTTGTAGATTTTTGTCCCATCAGTTAATGAAGATCACTGGTGGTGTTACGCCATGAACTGTGGCAGTAGATATATATATGTTCTTGACTCCCTTGGACACAAAAATAAGAGTCGCAAGGTCATTGACAAGGCAGTGGTAAGTTCATGATCTCTTTGTTGGGGATGAATGAATTACATGACAAATGACCCTTTTTTAAGACATGTTATATGTTATTAATCGTTTGTTAATGGTGGCAGGCATACCGCCTTGAGTTGTTGTTTGGATTGGTGGAGAAAGTTGAAATACAAAATTCCATTCCCTTAAAAGTCATCGAGCATGAAGTACCCTTACAACAAAACTGGTAAATTTAAAGCAGTTGGTTATTATTTTTCTTACATAAGTGTAGGAATTGTATTTGTGTTGACTGATATTGGTTCACAATATCCAGCCATGACTGTGGTTTACTTGTCATTAAATACATGGAGATGTGGGACGGTGTTTGTAGGTTTGACGGCCAATCAATGCCAAAATACTCAACGGTTTGTATTGGTCTTTTATTACGACATTGATGTCGTTGGTTGATTTACCTAATGTACAAATTGATGTGTTTATTGTTATTTTCAGAAAGAAATTCAACATTTCAAGGAAGAGTTAGTTGGCAGATGGGTGACCCATGAGGATAACATTCATCGAATGAATGTACTGTCAAAGATTAATAGTTAATTCAAGTGTATATTGTAAAGGAAACAATGTGGTTATTTCGTGGGTTGATGTACATATTAAATCTGTAATTGTATGAGTATGAAGTTCATTTAAATGTTACTTAGTTGGCTTATAACGTTCGTTCATAATGAATTGGTTGTGAAATATTCTAAATTAAATAGTTCTGTCCAAAACTTGTACCCAACGAAATGCATATGTACACATAGCGAACCACCTTGCTGAGGGTGGATGAATGGACAGGCAGGGGTTTAATATGGGTGTCAGACGTCTCAACGTAGCAAACCACTTATACTTACAAAGCGAACCACATACAGAAGGATGGATGAATGGATGACAGGACATGCAAGGGTTTAATAAAGGTGTCAGACTTGTGAATGTGGCAAACCACTTATACTAACTGAGCGAACCACATACAGAAGGATGGATGAATGGATGACTGGACATGCAGGGGTTGAATATGAGTGAATTGTACCCTTTGTCACACAGTTGACTTATACTGAGTAAATTGTGTTTCAATCCATCAACTAGGAGTACATCTTTAATGATCACATCATCATCTCCTCCAATGTCACCAACTCCAAGTATTCTTCCACGGTTATTGTCTCCATAGGTGGCAAAGCTAGCAGGTTTCCACTTCAAATTAATTAACTAAAAAACATCTCCAGTCATGTGTTTGAAGCATCTACTGTCTAAAGTACCACAGTTGCTTCTTGGATGCCAAACAGACCTGCGAAATAGTTTAAATTTGAGGCATTGGTACCTTGTTAAATTTGGGTCCACAAGTGTTAGTGATGCTTTTAGGCACCCACCTAACTAGCCCCTTAGGCACATCAAATTTCCTATTTTTACAATTTCTAACTGACTAACCTTTTTCTCATGCAATAAAAGCAAGTCATAAAAGGTGAAGATTGTTGCTCGTTTGATTTAAAGAAACTACTGAATTTCTTTTGTTTTCCTTGAAAACTAGTTTGATATCCAATGCCAACCTTTTTAAAAACACAATTTTGAGAACCCAAAATGGCATTGAGGTTTGTTGTTCCCATGAAAAGTTTGGAAGCCGTAGTAATCAAATAGTTAACTTTCCTTTGAAGAGCATCATAGTTTTCACAATTGATTGGTTTTCTGGAATCAAAGTCGATGGATGCTTTGTAAATTATTTCGAGGTGATCAAAATCAGTTTTCAATTTTAGAAGCTCATCCTCCAGCTCTTTGATTCTGCCTTCCAACCAATTATTCATTCCTTTCAATCTATTGTTGGATAAGGCCAATCTGTTTGCTTGTTCATGGGTTTCAAAGAAAGCCTGAAGAAGTGAATTGTAATTTGTGTTATTAAAATAAGTGTTGGAATTTATAGTACTTGCCTCAGAATTCTCTCCAGCCATAAGCCACAGATTAGCTTCAACATCTTCATGTGAAGAGCTGGTGGAAGAAGTAGCATTATCTTCACAGGCTATATAGGCTTTTATGCCTTTTCCATATTTGTTGCTCTTCCTCTCTTGTGCCTTTTCTTTGTTCACTAGACTTGGACAATCCACTTTCATGTGTCTCTGCTTACTACAACCAAAACAGGTAAATTTAGTGGAATTAGAATCAGGTTTCTTGATGTACCTTTTATTTTATTGATTCTTCATCTTGCCTTTCATGTTGATAAATTTCTGAAATCTCTTTGTCAATAAGTTGAGATTTTCAGTATCACTATACTCTTCTGAACTTTCTTCGTTGGACTCAATATCTACTACCTTTGTTTTGAGTACAAGACTTTTGGATTTTTTTTCAACAGTCTCCATTTATTTAAGTCTTGTCATCTGAAGCTCATGTTCCCTCAATTTACCAAACAGTGCTGTTGTGGTAAGGGTGGTCAAGTCTCTAGTCTCAGATATTGTTGTTACCTAAGGTTGCCAGCTCCTGTCCAGGCACTTAAGGATCTTGATGTTTAACTCTTGTTGGTCAAACTATTTTCCAAGTCCAATCAAATGATTGAGAATATGTGTAAACCGGTTTTAAACATCTGCAATCATTTTTCCTTACTACATCCTGAACAACTCATACTCCTGGATGAGTGCATGTTTTTTAGCTCGCTTTACATCATTTGTTCCTTTATGTGTGACCTCCAATATGTCCCACATTTCTTTTGTGGAGCTGTACTGGGATACCCTGAAGAATTCATCAAGATTTAAGGCAGAGAGGTCATTATATTTTTTTGCAACACAATCATATTGAACTCTTTTATTCTCAGCCTCAGACAATTCATCATAAGATTTTACAATAGACAACCCATTCACAATAGACATAGGAATATAAGGACCATTTACTATGGCATTCCAAATACCACGATCAATGGATTCAATAAGGATTTTCATCCTCACTTTCCAAAACTGGTAATTCACCCCAGAAAACATAGGTGGTTGTGTATAGAGGCTCCCTCAACAAAAGGTGGTTTGTTCTTAGCCATGGATTGAAAAACTTGACTAGGATTCAAGTCCTAGCTCTGATGCCAATTGTAAAATAAGTTTAGGCTGAGTTCAAGAGGGGCGTGAATTGAATTTTAAAAAAATTTCGCAAACAATGAAAAATGTTAAAGACTGGATGAAGTTCTTTATTAAAACTACTGAAAAATGATATTAAGTAGTGCACAACAAAAGATCAGTAAATTCCAAAACAAACTCAATCAATTGAGATATTTAACAAAACTGGAAATAGTACCAATCAGTTTACTAGAAGCACATAAGTAATCAACAGAATACAATACGATCAGTCAAACAGTAAACAGTAAAAGCACTTAATAAAATTGTGAATGCAAATCAAATCTTTCAAGAAACAACTAACCAGTAAAGACACCAGAATTAAAAAGTGGAAGTAGTTTATTGATTATAGAAAATATTTCAGAATAACATAACAATAAACAGATGAGCAGTATTCACAGTAAACTCGGATCAATCACACAATAATACAATTCAGATTAATAGACAGAACAAGAACCAATAATGATTTCAAGAAAAACTTGTTTTAAGAAATTTAACCAATTAAATAGTGATTACAGATAGTGGAAAACACTCAAACCAGATCAAGAATAGGTTCAGTCAATTTTACAGATGAAACAACAATTTCAGAGAACACAGAACATCACCAGTACAATGAACAATCAATTACGCATGAAGAACAGTCAATTGAAAGAGCAAGAACAGAAACTATAAGTGTTCAAGAAGAGAGAAAGAAAGATCAAGAACACAAGATTTTATAGTGGTTCACCCTTCCTCAATGGTTATGTCCAATCCTTTGCCAACTAGCAAAGAGTTCCACTAAAAGAGATCACCAAGATCAGTTTTACACAATATACAACACTTGCAACCCGCAAGCAACCACTGCTCCCAGTAGCAAATAGCCTACTGAACCCTACAACAATTGTTCAACCAATGCAGAACCTACTATGTTAAACCAGTTACAATTACAAACCCTATGTAATATGTAACACCATACTCACAGTACAAGAAAGATCAATTAAAGAACAATTACAGCAATGAATCTACTTAATAGATTACAAAATTGAATAAGAACAGAGTAGAAACACTTAGCTTTGGATTAAGATCACAGTTTCACAAATTCACATCCAAAGCAATGCTCCAAGATTAGTATTCTTGATGAAAATTGATTGTCAAAAGATCTCAAGGTGTTTGCACATTTTCTCTTTGAAAATTTCACGAGTATTCTCACAAGATGACTTAGTTGTTTTTGAAACCACGTGCAAGTCCTTTATATAGGAAATATGGTTATAATCTTGTTAAAACTTCAATCGATTGTATCAATCGTTCAATCGATTGAATCTTCTGTGACTTAGAGAAAATTCATCAAGTTCAGATTATGAAAACAGTTTACTGAAATCCTTTTTGAAATAGTTTTTCAAAAAATCTGAAATTACTTTATTTTAAACACTTTATTGATTTGATCAAGCAAGATTAATTTTAGAGCTTACTTTGAATTATAAAACATGCAACATATGATTTTAAACCAAAAGCAAGACTCACACACACAACGCCTAAGTCTAGGACTTAAAACTCCATCAAGCTTGAAGAATCTTCATGCAATTCACTTTGCTAGCAATGATCCATTGTAGACTTCATTCTTGTGTAGATTTCATCAAATCATATAGCAGCTCTTAGTGCTAACAGAAGTCGGTCAAGGGAAAGGTTATACCATACTCCTTGAACAAGTATTCATACACATAGATAAAATCATAACCTTCTGGCCTAGGCTTCATGTATACTCTCTCATCTGCTCTACACGGCCTGGCAACAGCATGGTCCACGACCGACTCATCGCAAATGTCAAAGACACTAACAAAGTTGTTCACTTTCTCCCTAGTGTTATACTAGGAGGCGTGCTTGGCTACTTCACCAGACACCCAGGAGTACTCTGGATTGGTGATAGGGGGACATCTATTCCTCTTCGTGTTCCTAGGAACGTTTGAAGGTCCTGGGTTTGAAGGGTTTGGATTAGGTTTCTTCCTCTTCCTAGGATTTGTAGAAGCCTCAGGAATGGCTGTTGAAACCGAAGGAAGATGACGAGACTCAGGGGCTGGAGAAGAGGTATCCTCGGTGGGCTCCCCTTCATCATAGAGGGTCTTAGTTTGATCAAAAGAGCTCACCTCGCCCAAGGGAGTAACTTCCTTAGTTAACATTGTCCTAAGCGTACGAGTAGAAGTAGTAAAAGAAGAGGAGGAAGCCATGAGTGTACCTAGTAGGAGCAAGAAGCGTCGAACTAGAGTCAAGATTCTCGGGCTCTCAGGAAGAAAAGTGAGTACTTGAAGTCGGAAGTGGAAATACACGACCAAGGAGTGAATGCGAGTAAATGAAGTCCCTTGAACTCCTTGACCTAGCAACGCTCGACTCACGAATCTAAAGGTCAAGATCGAGCCACGTCGTTTGTAAGATACGTGGCACCATCCAAGGGAAAGTGACAGACGTCTACTCAAGGTTGCATCGCGCCTTTTCAGCTTCTGTTGCATTTAATGCAAGTCATCATAACTCCGTAACCGAGTCTAAAGGTTGCATAACTCGAAAAGCCTCGGCACTTCACCAAACGGGCAGATAAGATGCATGAACCGCCTCCCTAGCGGAGAGTCAAGTTCATGACGATCTACATTTGATCTAATTGTTTACGTGTCGGTCACATCCCAACCAACAAAACGGTTCACCTAGTGGAATCACGAACTTGGAGGGCTTGTGTACCTACCCGATAATGAGGCCAGATTCACCCAAATCCATTACGGCCCAGTCCATTAGTAATTATCCATTAACACCTTATTGTGGCTGATCATAATTGATATCAATCACGCGGTGTTATGGTAATTCGTGATTCCTAACGTCTTAAATCATTAATGGAGAAATATTAAGTCTTTAATGACAGGGTCTTATAAATACAACCAGAGTCTACAGGAAGTATTATCTTTCACAATATACTTATTCTCTTATTCCCTTAGCACCTTTTTGCACTCTTACTGACTTGAGCATCAGAGAGTCTTTTGCAGGTAGACCCTCATTCAGTTCAACATCTTTAACTTGGTTGTCGACTTCTCCAGTGCGGACGACTCCGTCTCGGGTCATGTAAGAATAATAGTCATTCATATTTTATGCATATCATTAAAATGAATTAAAATCGAGAAAAAAAGAACACTACTTATGTATTAATAAATTCCTATTTAATTGAAAATAATATAATACATAACTGAAAACTAAAAGAATATATGGAAAAAAAGTTAGTGTTCTTTAACTTGATCCTATAATTTGTTTAAATTAAAGTATTATTGATTTCTTTTATTAATGCATATCTCCATAACATTATCAAGAACATTACATTGGTGTTCTTTCAGTAGCATTGGAAAATATCCCTAATTGCTGGTGATTGACACACTTGGCACATAGCTTATAAAGGAAGCTTTCTAGTCACAGTGATTCCTTTTCCTTCCATCATATCAATTTCTTTATTACTGGTTCGTTTGCACTCAAAACATTGAATTAATAAGCCCAAAGTTACGCTCACTGTGTGTTGAGCTAAGTTTACTCCAGGACAAGCCCTCCTCCCTAATCCAAAATGAAGTAACTTTTTAACTTCAATTTCATTCTCAAATCTTTCAGGCTTAAAATGTGTTGGGTCACTCCACAAATTGGGATCTCTATGAATAGCCCAAGCATTGACCAACAAAATTGTGTTTTTTGGAATATTGTATTCTCCAATAGTGCAATCTTCTGAGAGAAATGGGGTGCCAATATTGGACCCGCAGGATGCAAACGAAATGTCTCAGAGACAATGCTTCGAAGGTAAGGAAGTTTAGAAAGGTCAACTTCATCTAATAAACAATTTTGACCTATATGAGTGTCTAATTCCATTTTTGCCCTTTTTATTATTTTCGGATGATTTAATAAATTGGCCATTGCCCATTCTAAAGTTATAGCTGATGTGTCTGTTCCTGCCAATAACATAACCTGAAATATAACAAATAAATAAAATCTTGTAAGTAAAAAAAAGTACTATACAGAATTCATATCTTTAAATAATAAAATAACACTTTAAATAATATCATATTTAATGTTTGTATATTTCTTGCAAAACTTAAATACAAACAAAAAAACAGTTGATTTCAATTTAATTAAAAATGTTAATTAATTTTGATTTGGTAAGTTTTGGTTTTTACGAGACCAATGGATGTTCACAAGTCAACATCCAGGTCAGACAACATGCATAACTGTCATCTTTAATGCTCCATGTATTAGTTTCCTCTCCAATTTTTGTCATTTTCAAAAGTAGTAATTTACTTCTTTTCACTCTTTTAAACAACCCCAAATGATACATAGTATTAAGAAATTACCAGGACAAGTCCTTTGATGATTTCGTCCGTGTAGTATTCGTGTTGTGACTGTTGTTGTGTTAAAAGATGGTCTATCATAGTATTGGCGCTCCCTTTTTTTATTACGATGTTCATCAATGAGTCCCTGCATGAATGCATCAGTCCTCTTACCCATTTTCCTCAACTTCTTCTTCAAATCATTATAATCAAACCACCTCAGGAAAGCCAAGAAGTCTCCAAGGTTACTTGCCCCTCCTAAAGCCACCAAATCTTTAATAAGCTCTCGAAATTGCCTTGCTTCTTCTACATCACTCACGTCACAATCTTCACCGTAATATCTCTTCCCCGACATCATCCTCATTATAATGTTAAAAGTCTGAAAACCCTGGATAAATTATAGAAAATAGCACAATTAGAAAAATATCAAAACTGTCTATCTACTCTTTCAACAATTTCTACCTAATTTAATTCTACAAACCAAACCAAATTCACCTGGATTTCAGTTCAACTTTGGTGAAGCCGTTGCGCGAGTCGTGAGGGAGCTTACGCACGAGCCTCATGATCTCATCCCTTCGGATTTTCGAGAAGGAGTTCAGATGTTGTGTTGAGAGAACCTCGAGGGAAATTATGCGGCGGAGGTTGCGCCAGTGGTCGCCGTAGGGAGACGTGGCGACTGTGGTGCTGTTGTAGGAAATGTACTTGCCATAGAGGAAGCGAGGCCGGTTCGCCTAGATGATGTCGTTTTTGGTGAAGCATTCCTATACTGCCTCTGCCGACGAAACGACAATGACAAAGCGTGAACCGAACCAGAGAGAGAAGACTATGTCGTATTTCTGTGAAAGGGCGAGGTACGTGTGGTGGAGCAGTTGTTTAATCTGGTGGAGGTTTCCGATTATGGGGAAGGAGAATGGCCCTGGAGGAAGGTTCCAGAACCTTCTTGTTTTGAACAAGAAGTTCACAGATAAGAGAAGAATGATGAACGGGAAAGAGAAGTAAAAAAAAGTGACCATGGTTGTTGAAGGTTTTAAGACGAGTAATGTTAGGTTGACACTGCCACGTGGCATACTCCCAATTGACACCGCTGATGTGGCGAAAATAATATTATTTTAAGCCAGCGTGTTAAGCCAGCGTGGCAGTCTTCCCGCCTCCTCTCAAAGGCTCCTCTTAAACTCTATCCTCCTCTCAGTCTTAAAGTCCCGCTCTCTCAGTTTTGCTTTGCCTCCTCTCAAAGGTTCACCTCCTCTCAGCGTCTTCCGCCTCCTCTCATTCGAAAGGTCTATCATTCACTCTCTCAGTCTCCTCTCCACTGTCGCTCTCGTTCACCTCGTCTAAGTCTTACTCTCAACCCTAAAAAAGGTTCGCCTCGTCTCACTCTCTGCCCTTGAAAAGGTTCATTTTTTATTTGGTTTTCGTTTGAAAAGTGTGTAAAGGTTGCTCTTTTAAGTCATTGTTCATGCAAAAGGATGTTTTTTTTTGTTTGTTTGTTGAATGATTTGCATGTAAAGTTTTCGTTTTTATGCGATTTTTGATGGAAAATGAAGTCTTTTTGGTCGTTTCACTGTTCTGTTCTGGATCTGAAAAGGTTTTTACGTTTAGGGTTTGATTTCTGTTGGTTTTTCAGTAAAGTTTGTTCTTTTATGTCATTTACAACTTTGTTCTTGGTTCTTGGTGGAGAGAAGAAAGTTTTTTGTAAGTTTTTTAGGTTTTATCAGTTGAATCTGTTTGTTTTGGCAACTGATGATGACGTTTGAGTTCAGTCGTCATGACATGAACTAAGGTGTCCCCTCGTCAATACATGGGTAACAAATGATGTTTTGTAAAACTAAGTGGTTGAGTTTACAGAACATCATTTGTTACCCATGTATTGACGAGGGGACACCTTCGTTCATGTTATGGCGACTGAGGATCGAATGTGTGTTGAGTCGCCAAAGATTGCACTATGGTGTCCCCTCGTAAAAGGAGGGGTAGCCCCTTATTAATGTTTGAATGTGTATGTTTCTTGTGTGTATGGTGTTGTGTGCTGACTGAGGTTTGTTGACTAAGGTGTGCTCTGAATAAAGAATGGCTAATAAGTGGTTGTGAGCTGACAAATTCTCATTGATTGGTTACCCCTGCTTTAACGAGTGGACACCTAAGTACAACTTTTGGCGAGTGATGATTGTAATGAATTGTTTAGTCGCAAACACTTACATTAGGTGTCCCCTCATTAAAGAAGGGGTAACCAGTGATTAATGCAGAGTTAGAACCATTTTTAATTGAATTGGTTGTTTTGCATTGACTGTTATTTACTACAATGGCTGCAAAGGGAAAAGGTGCTATGAACACAAATGTTGAATCTAATGTAAGTTACTTTGCATCGTGGTTTTTTTATGAATATGTTTGACATGTGATGATGGTAACACCATTGTTTTATGCATAACTTCCAGATTAGACTCAGGCATAGGGTTGACACCCAGACTGTTGTACGAGTAAACAACACAATGGGTGCCCTGCAGAAACAATAATTGGAAAGGACCCCATTTCGCTGGATGTTGTTGATGGAAGAGCCACTCAAGATTTGTAGTGTGTTGTTGCTTGAGTTGGTTAGCAGATGGTCTGTTGAGAACAAGAGCTTTCGCATCAGGGAGCATTTGGTGCCGTTCAATTTTTTTGATGTGTGTGTTGTTTTGGGTTTTCCTGTTAGGGGACAAAAAGTTTGTTTTGATTCGTGTACAGCTGGGTTGGTTAACAATTTGTTCGGTAATGAGGAAATAACAATTGAGAAGATTGTTCTCAAATTACAAGAGGAAGATAATGTAGATAATTATTGTAGATTGTATATTTTGCTTGTGTTTTCAGTTTTTTATTTCCTCGCACTCTAGGACAGTTACTACATTTCCTTTTAGTTTATTAGATAATTTACAGTCCTTACACCTATGGAACTGGTGTGAGGCTGTTCATTCTTTACTTGTGAAGAGCTTGGACAGAGCTTCCACTCAGTTCCGTCAGAAAAAAACACCGGCGGCCTATACTTGGCCGGCTGCGTAACTGTGTTGCAGGTATTTGTTTGGTTGAATTTAAATTATGTATAATGTATTCAGAATTTGGAAGTTACATACTTGTTTTGCTAATTGGTTTATTTATTCTTTTTGAGAAGTTGTGGGCTGTGCAATATCTGGGAATAGGACGCAGTTCTCTATTCCCACGTATTTGGGACCGGCCATCCATAAAGACTCTGAGATATTCCTCACAAATACATAAGTTATTTCTAAATAATAAGGTAATGGTCATTCTATCTATTGTTTACATTATCTCTTTATAATATTTGATGATTTTTTGACAATAATTGTATACTTTTGTGTAGATTGTATGGGACTGGACATTGACAGAGGAAGAGGAGAAGATGGACATTGTGCGTGAAGCACTTGAATGTGTTCACCCTTCTGATGAAGTGGGCATTGAGGAGGACGTTGAGGATGACAATTGTAATTACGAGGCAGAAGTTGCAGCCACTATACAAAAGATTGAATCAAATGCAATGCTTATTGCTGAACTCTCACACCAAGTTATCCTGCTACGACAACAAATGTGCAATGCCCTAAGTAAAACGGTCTAGCGGCCATCGTCCTCATCCTCCATTCCACGAAGAAGTAGATGAAGGACTCCAGTCAGGAATCCTCCAACTGCAAAGAGTACCCAGACGAGTCCCTCACCAAACAGTCCTCATGTCAGTCCCAGTCCTAAGAGTCCAGAACAGATTACCCCCCAAAAGAGTCCAAAGATTCCCTAAAAGACTCGTCCAGAGCAGACTCCCCTAAAGTAGACTCCTCCAGCAAAGACTCCCCCAGAGCAGACTCCTCCAGCAACGTCTCCTACAGCAAAGACTCCCCCAAGGAGTACCGTTGAGGCAAAGGGTGGAGATGGAGATACTGACGACGACATCGATGTAGAAAAGCTATATGTTGCCATGACCAATGGTGAAGATAATGACAATAAGTATATTTTATTTTGTAAATTTCTTTAGTGTGTGTTTTTCAGTTCATATATATGCATGACACATTCATTTGACATTATATTTTGTTATTTGTAAAGTGCTGTTGTTGAGATCCAACAACATGTAATTAGCAAGGCTGACCTACGCAGCCTTGGTCATGCAAAAAAAGTGGATAACATGGTCATGTTGTTTGTGACGTTTCTGCTGATGCATGATGAAAGGAAAAGAACGGGCATGATCAGGCGTGTATGCTTCAATCCCATGTTTGCGGTATGTAGTAGTATCAGAACTTCTTTTTTTTATATCCCTATAAATTTTTTATGATTATTTTCAGTCCAGTCATCAAAACTTTAACGAAAGTATCCCGTCGTTAAGCCATAGGTAACCAAAGAATTGGTACTGAGTTAAAAAACCAGTATTAAGCCATATAGGTCCTGAAATAGAAAATTATGTAGTCCATGAAACCGTGATCAATCCTGGATCTATGTGTTATTGAATAAGTTGAGTACTTCATTAGAAACATATGGTCCTTATGAAGACGTTTCAGCCCAGTCGCCAAAACTGTGACGTAAGTGTCCCCTTGTTAAGCCATAGATAACCAAGGGATTTGTATGAGGTTAAAAACCAGAATTAAGCCACATGGGTGCTGAAATATAACATTATGTAGTGCATGAAAGCGTGATCAATCCTGGATTTGTGTGTAAATGAATAAGTTAAGTACTTCATTACAAACATATGGTCCTTATAAAGACGTTTTAACTTAATATGGGGTAATGGTCCTTATCTATATTTTGTATAATTTTGTTTGGTGCAGACCAATGTAATTCAGGAAATGGAAAAAGAAAGCGTTAAAAAAAATGGAGCAAATGGGGAGAAGCTGAATACTCTGCCTTTTATCCAGAGGACTTATTGGAGTTCTATGAACTAATGAATACCGAAATAGTAAGTGTTTTGATATAAAATTACGTAAGGGTTTATTGATTACAAAAACCTTATTTTTTGTGTAGATTTTTATCCCCACAATCCATAACGACCACTAGTGGTGTTACGCTCTGGTTTGGTGGAGGAGAGAGTTGTATGTGCTGGATTCCCTTGGACACAAACACAAACAGTGCTATCACAAGGCCATTGATTTAGCCGTGGTAATGTGCTAGAGTTCTGTTTATTGAAATCATCTGGTTTTGAAGTATGTGTTGCTGAAACGGTTTTGAAGTATGTGGTATTTTTCTTTATAGGCATATCGTCTGCAAGATCTGTTAGATTTCTTTTCAGATGCCAGCAAATCCAAACCATCTCGTGTTAAACTGATAGACGATGATCTCCCAATCCAACCAAACTCGTGAGTGTGATCTGTTTTGGTAAATCTGTGGAATATAAATTTTTTTGGATTGCTTGGTAAATGTTTGTCTTCTTTTTTCAGCTATGATTGTGGTATGATGATTATTAAATACATGGAGTTGTGGGATGGTTCACAAAGGTTTAATGGAAAAAATATGCCTGAATACTCCACGGTTAGTTCATTTGACTTTTAGGGTTGTCCGGATTTTTTGGTTGAGTTGGTCACATTTTAATTTGGTTCATCATTGTTTATTTGCCGTATGATCTTAACTCTTTTCGGAAGCAACTTGTGTATCAATGGGTTAACCATGAGGATAATTGCAAACGCCAAACTGTTATCTGCTATTAGTTTGATCAGTTTAAGTTCCCAAAGTAATACTTGATTGTTGTTATGGGTTGTAGATCACTCTACCATTGAATTTGTTTTTAATATGTACTATTGTAAATATTGTTGTTCATATGTACTTGTGTAACTATTGATTCAATTATTGTTAATGTGACTGTAAATATTTCGTCGTTATTAATCCTTATTACTACTTCATTTGTAACAAAGGATCTTAATGAGGAGGTTTCGTATCAATCGCCAAAACGATAACTGAGGTGTCCCTTCGTAAAGCTGTAGGTCACCATTGAGTTGATGGTATGATAAAAACCACTGTTAAGGCACTGAGGTGACGAAAATGAACATCATGTGATCAACATAATTCAGAACATAATTCACCAACATCACACAACTCAATTATGAAGTAAAATCGTTGATAGTGAAAAGTTAAGGCCATCCTTATTTCTGCAGTCCTCCAATCCACGAGTTAATTATCCATCAGTTGCCACTATGAGGCTGGGTATCAGTAAACCAATGACGGTACTCAGGATCTGCACAAAGATAATAATTGTGAATTAAATTTTCACAACAAATGTATTCCAGAAATGAAGACCAGTTTTTGTATACCTATGTCTGGATTAAGGCGAATGAATGGTTGTGAAGCACGAAGTAATTCCTCAGTTGGTGGACTTATATCAAACCTGAACACCTTCACGATATTATTTAGTGTTATGTTGAGATAGAAAATGCGTTTGTTGGGAGTGTACACGACAACCTAGACAAACATGAGTCAAAACTCTTAATGACGTACGAATAAATAGGAAAGACAAATGACATTAGAAAACACCAAAGTTTACCCCTTCAGTAATGAGTGGACACCTTTGTTTAAATTCTGGCAACTAACCACATAAACACAAACGTATGTCAATTCAATCGCCAAAACGTCAACTAAGGTATCCCTTCCTTACTGAGGGGGTTACCAGTGGTCTTTTGCAAAATAATCGCTCACATTCTTTAAAACTAACACAGATCCCACTTGGATATCACTTCCAAATTCAGGGTCCTGTAAGACTTTTCGATGAACACTGGCCCTAGCAGTTCCTGTGGGGTCCTATATAATGTAAAACATTGTCATTGCATTGTTCTGTATTTCACAGGCCATATGAAAGAAGTTTGTGTATCGAAAGGTTGTCACCTTTATGTGATTAACATGTCCGCAAGTCTATTTGGCTCACAAGATTTCACAACGCAAGGGACCAACACCAGGCGAGAAGGACTTTCCTTGGTTGTCAATGTTTTCATGGTTGCCAGTGTTGAGACATTGTCAATGTTATGTACACTCAACAACCCTTTACAAAGTAATTCAAACATCATCACGGAGCTTAAAGTATAATATGTAATTTATTTGCAGAAATCTTACCATGAAAGTTAATAAATTTTTGTGCCCATTCCCATGGATTGGTACTGAAATCTCGGTGGTCAGATGTCTCAACGATGCATTTCACAAACTCTTGGGTGTTCTTTGGTTGTGAGGAGGTTCGGTTCAGTAGAATGGCTTGTATATTATCCGCTGGTCCTGGGATTACGTTGGTCGTGGAGTTACACCGACAAACAAAAGTGGCTAGGTTAGTGTCATCGATGTCAAGTCCTTCCCAAGGTTCCATGGCCTTCACAAACTAACCCTTTTGGTTTGGTCAGAGAAGTTTGATTTCCCAACGTTCAAATACCCAATGCCAAGTTGCCTCTTTTGGGTTCCTATAACATTAGTCAGTGTCAACCTAACAGTACTATAACAAAGAAAGATATATTACTCTTTTTTCTGCTACCTATGACGTGAAACACATGAAAGGCACTTTTCATTTAATGAAAGGATGTTATTTGACAAAAGTACCCCTGTAAGTTGCTTTGGCTGTCACATTGTGAATGGACAAATGTGTGTTAGCACTTAAAACTCTACTACCTACTTAACAGTCACACTTAATGCTGGTTGATAGTACTGGTTACGAGGCAACACTTAAGCTCTTTCTTCTTCCTTAAGAGTTTCTTGACAACTAAAAAAAGACACGAAGTTGAACCATCCCAAACGTTTCCAGCTGAAGCATTCAATGGCAGATTAGGTAGGTGAAAATTGCCATTAATGTTTTCGTTTTGTTATTAATGCTTGGTTATTGTCATTTTATTGTCTCACCAACATCATTAAATGCTTCACGATTGTTTTGCTTTTTTTCCACCTAATATTTGTTTAAGTATCCATGGTAGCCAGATTTGTAAGCTTATAGTATGTTTAATCATGAAAATATGTTCATTTAATACCATTGTCTTACTTAATACTGGTTCATAGGCAACATTACCATCATTGGTTAGGCATTCTTTAACGAGGACACCCAATAGTTACAGTATTGGGGACTGAATTGCAATGTTGTTTTTTTATGTGGTTCCACACAAAATGATGGACATAGTTACTCATCACTACATTTAACACTGTTCTGTTACCTTGTATTAATGCAACGGATACCCATGCCTTAACGAGGGGACACCTTAGTTTATGTTTTGGCTACTTAATTCAGACGTCATCATAACGATCATTTATGTGTAATGAAGTTCCTCACTTATTAGGTTTGATGACGCTTTTATTGACCACATGGAATTCATTTATTTAATTGACCTCTATTTCTTAAAACTGATTATTGGGCTTCTAGTAACCCAGTGGTTACCCATGTTTTATGGAGTGGACACTGTTGTTTTAGTATTGGTTACTGAATAGCAATATTGTTTATTTATTACTTTCACTCTTAATAATGGTTATAGTTACTATATATTTGATTTAACTATGGCTGATAAGTTGTTGTCATTGACATTGCAATTGCAGGTGAATTCCTCTCTCCATATCATTAACACCGATCCAATATTATCATTGGATGATATTCCCTCTAGTGAAGAATGTCAAACGTCAAACGTAGTTAATGAGGAAGGTTCTCATAACATGGACACTCGTGTTCCCACCATTGGCATGTGTTTTTCAAGTGCAGAAGAAGCAACAAAGTTCTACAGACAATATGCAATCACAAAAGGCTTTGGTATTAGAAGAAGGTCGTCAAAAAAAGGAACCGACAAACAATTAAGGTACTTCATTTTGGTCTGCTCGAGAGCAGGTTCATATGTACCAAAGAACCGTGGTGAAAGCAAGTCAATTCCAACGCAAGCAAATGAGTGCCCAGCTCGCATTACACTTACAAAAAAGGAAGACGAATGGTACATCACAACTGTGAACGAGAACCACACCCACGACTTAAGTCCAACTAAGTCAAGATTGTTTAGGGAAAACAAAATTATTAACCTTGGGGTTAAGAGGACTATTGATTTGAATGACAAGGCTGGTGTGAGGACAAATAAAACTTATCAATCACTAGTTCATGCTGCTGGAGGATACGATAACCTTCCTTTTGTTGAACGTGATGTGCGAAACTACGTTTCTTAGCAAAGACGTGCACTAGGGAAAGAAGGGGACGACCAAGCATTGTTGAAGCATTTTTCCAGCTTGAAAGAATTGAATACAAATTTTTTTCTTTGATATTGACGTCGATGAAGACAACTACATAAGGAATGTTTTTTGGGCAGATGCAAGAAGCCGGGCTACCTCTCAATACTTTGGAGATGTTGTATCATTTGATACGACATACCTAACTAACAAGTACGACATACCTTTCGCACCTTTTGTTGGGGTCAATCATCACGGCCAATCCATTCTTTTAGGGTGTGGGCTACTATCCTCAGAAGACACCAACACATTTGTTTGGCTATTTGACTGTTGGAGACGTTGTATGTATTACAAAGATCCAGAAGGGATTGTCACTGATCAATGTCAGGCTATGAAGAATGTCATTGCCACTGTCTTCCCTCAGACACGACACAGGTGGTGTTTGT
>Ga0209700_105233_pt1 | contig 22155 bp, 18 predicted proteins | sample SiratroredBW_FD_187528 | JGI IMG/M metagenome (GOLD analysis project Ga0209700, IMG submission 187528) | Root nodule microbial communities of legume samples collected from California, USA - Siratro red BW (SPAdes) (version 2) | ecosystem: Host-associated > Plants > Roots > Nodule | place: USA... | reverse complement strand
TTTCAGAGATTTGAGCATCTTCTGGAACATAAGAATACTCAATAAGGTTTTCTATTTTTGAAGACAGAGTTTTAGAAACACTGGGTGGTAAGGAGAGTGTGGAGTTTAAGAGAACAGGCTGAGAGAATATTTAGAATGTAATTAAAAAATATATTTCGAATTATATAATCTAAAATATAATTTTTTTATTTTAGATTATACAATTAAAAAAGACATTTTCTATATTTTTGCAAAATATGGGATACAGTACTAACTTATGGAGGTGGAGGAAGAACGCGTCAAAACAAAGACTGATTTTTCTTGCACCTACATAACTTTACATATTTCCATTTTAGCCTTTAAGAAAAGATAAAAATACCCTTTGACAGATCCAATTTTTCTTTTCTCTTCACGGATTGTATCAATTGTAATGCAATTAAATAGTATTATTATTATGGATTGTACAATCTGTAATTATTTTTTTCACCTTTTACTCAGGTAGTACAAATCGCAAGTATAAATTTTTTTAAATATATTGCAGTTTGTATAAACCGCAATGCATTTAAAAAAAAATTGTATTGCGGGTTGTACAACCCGCAATGTATTTATAAATTTTTTTATATTCAGTTTGAACAATCCCGCAATGCATTTAAAAAATTTTAATATGTGTTGTCAGTGTAACAACACCCATCCAATCATGTAATTAAATGAAGAGTCTATTTGTTTTTTCTCATTTCAAGTTTCAACCTCATTTTAAATGAAGAGTCTATTATGTTCCTCCATACTCATTAAGGGCTCTAAACAAAGAGTTTCTTAGATTGTTATCTTGAAACATTCACTCCTCTTTTTTCATTTCAAATTCAATTAAAATAAAACTAAATTAATTAAATTAAGGCAAGTGAAGAGTAAAATTAAGGCAAATGAAGAGTATATGTAAGTTCACTTCTTGATTGGATTTGATTTCAAATTTAATTAAAATAAAATAAAGTTAATTAAATTAGTTTAGTTTTATTTTAATTTAATTTTAGTTTAGTCTAGTATTTATAAGTCACACCTTTTTTCAAATTCAATTAGAATAAAATAAAATAAATTAAATTAGTTTAGTTTTATTTTAATTTAATTTTAGTTTAGTTTAGTCTTTATAAGTCACACCTTTTTCTTTATAGTTACAATCAAGAAGTGAACTTACAAAGACTCTTCATTTGCCGTAATTTAATTAGTTTAGTTTTATTTTAATGAAATTTGAAATGAAACCAATCAAGAACAAGAAAGAGGAGTGAATGTTTGAGCATAACAATCTTAAGAGACTCTTTCTTTAGAGCCCAAAAGAGACTCTTTATTTAATTGGTATAGGGGAGCACAATAGACTCATTGGTATAGGGGAGCACAATAGACTCTTCATTTAAAGTGGGGTTGGAACTTAGAATGAGAATAAGGGTAGCTGCCAGCAAAACAGACTACTCATTTAATTACATGATTGGATGGTGTTATGGTGACAACACATATTAAATTAATTTTTTTAAATGCATTACGGGTTGTACAAACCGTAATGCAAAAAAAATTATAAATACAAAATTATAAATACATTGTGAGTTGCACAACCCCCAATACCAAAAAAATTTAAATGCATTGCAGGTTTAACAAACCGCAATATATTTAGAAAAATTTATACCTACACGGTTTGTACAACCCGCAATATAAAAAGTGCAGAAAAAATAATTTTGGATTGTACAATCTGTAATGATAATATTTTTTAATTGCATTACGGTTTGTACTATCCGCAAAGAGAAAAATAATTGAATCTGTCAAAGGGTATTTTTGTCTTTTTACTCAGGACAAAAATGGAAATATGCAAAATTATGGAGGTGCAGGAAGCCAGTATGGAGGTGCAGGAAGAATCAGTCCAAAACAAAAGCCTAAGTCTTAGTCACTGGGCCAAGGCCTATGTGGAGGCTTGGAATGGTCCTTGTGAATTCCCGATAAATCTTATATCCAAGAATATTCAAAATTAAGAAAACTCTATTTTGTAACAAAATTATTTTATTTTCTAGAAAGTTTAATTATATCTTTAACTTTCTAATTCGTTTCATGAATTATTTTAGTCTTCTAAAAGCTAGCTAATTCATTCCTAATATGTCTAAAATTTAAGCTAATATAATTCATCTATTCATTTGCCATTCAATTGCCGAATTCCAGATACTTTTTATGATTTGAGACTCCAATTCCTTAAGAAATAATTAAGAAGCCTAATCTCAGTTTTACTGAGGAATACTCAAATATGGAGTTAATGAATCACTTATCCATTCACATAAATCAGTACATATTATTAGCAAATGCACGCATACGAAGTGTGATTATACTTATGATTGCAAAAGTTGGATGATGACTTCAAAATTTATGAAAGACTTGTAACACAAAAGAAAGGAACAGATATCATTATCTCAATGTTCTGGCGGAATAGAAACAATCGTTAGCAATGTTTTCAATGTCTGTGAGCATTATACAGTAGTAGCTTCCGTGAGCTGCTTTGTGACGTTGGCGAAGTAAAAGCCATGGTCGTTCGCATGCATGGACTCTAAGAATATTGGCTCCCCTCTTGTAGAATAAGTTGCTGCACCATAAGGAGTTCCACCTTTCACTTCCTTCATATTCCATGGTGAGCCAGAGGGGTGATACCACTAAGCCTGTCATAGATTTCACAACGAGTAATTAATATATGTACAGAAAAGGTAAAGTTTCTTTGCACTTTTTTTTATAGAATACCATGTTAAGTTTGTTGACTTTTCTTATATCAGAAACTAGTCATGTTACGTGTGTTGATTTCTTATTGGCTAACCATGTGTAATGATAGTGTGGCTATTAAACTCTTGTACATTCAAATCAGGGAACTGGGAATTATAAGAAATTACAATGAGGAAGAGGGTCTTCTTACAATGCAGTCTCTTGTCCACCACCTTGGGAGCTGGTGCTGGTGATGATTCCAGCAGGTTTGCCTGCAAGCTGTTGTGTTTTACATAGATATTCAGTAGAATCTAGAAAAGCCTTAAACTGAGCAGCCCTCATTCCAAATTTTGTTGGGAATCCAAAGATAAAACCATCAGCCTCAGAGAGATCATTGGGTGGAATGATTGGTATATTGCTCTTGGGTGGAGCTCCCACCTTAACAAGCTCCGTTTTTAACAGTGTTTCAGGTACCTGATTGTGTGTTCAATAAAGCCAAGGAGACATCTTAGAAAATATGGTCACTGATGATGAGATTAAAATTTCGAAACCAATTATTAACTGTAACTAGAAGACTAGACAGATTTTATGGAATCATAGAGTTATAAACATCAAGAAATGAAACAAAAACACATGCCTGCCATAGTTTGGCCTCAACACCTTCTACAGAGTTAACTCCTTTCGCCACACTCTTTGCCAGTCTTTCTATACCCCCATACATTGAATAGAACCTGCCAAAGTAAGGAAATTTTTCGCATATTTTGTCAATCAAGCTGACACAAACATGCTTAATAGTTTTACTTTAGAATAAAATGAAAAGGTAATGAAGCAAGTGTTATTGGTGACAATACAAAAGACAGTCGATGGTCTTATTATGCAGAAAATGCCCTTCGCATAATCTGGGACATTTTATCACAAGTTTTCAACCATCCATATTTTTTTCTTATATTTTCTCTCACTTTTCTCCATTTTATCCACGAGTTCCATGGCTGTTCACTGCTGAACAATCTGCGTGCAATTGTTTATGTGAAAGAAAATTCCCATTCCTTAAACACGAAACATTCCTCAACAAAGATGCATCATAGCCTAGAGGGTCCTAGTCCAAGAACCTTAAAGATTACGGAAATTTGAAAGCCTTCAAATTAAACTATTAAAGAAGCTTGCCGCCATGCATCAATTGATGCAAGGCAGAAAGAACAAGGAACTCAAAAAGAGTAGAAAAATGTCAAGAAAGAGCAGTATCGACAAAAGACAACGTAAACGAGAGATGGAGTAACACATGACATGCATGCACATTAGATTAACAAGTTATTAATTAAAAAATATAGTGAAAACAAGAAAGGTTTAAAAAGTGCATACACAATGTAAATTTTGACAGGCATTGGTGGTCTCCAAGTGCAAGGTTTCTCTTCTCTTTCTCTGTAGGCAGTATTCAGGCAAAATGAATTGAACAGTGTAATTTGAAGTTTGTTAAAAAGGAAAGGTCAAGGCTCAAGCTTTATATGTGCTCTAACTTATTCACTACTCATTTTGTTTATGATAAAACCTTTCCCGCTTAATCTTTTTAATCTCTACATGTATTTTTAATGATCATAATAGGAATTAAAAGAACTAAAACTTTATATAAAGACTAAGATTGGATTAAAAATAATATATGTTTTTTTGTTATATACTTATTAGTTTCTATTCAGTGCAATGAACAGTAATAATATTATATAAGAGTCTTTTTGGGTTCTGTGTTTTTCTTTTAAAGTTTAAATTTGCATCATTCGTTTTTACATAAAAAAATGTTTGTTCAGTTCCTAGGTCTAAGATTTCAGAAGTTATATTGTCCCATTTGGCACTTTGATCCACTCTTCTTTTTTTCAATCTTCTTGTAGAATCTCTGCCTCATTTAATTTTCTTCACCGGTCATTCAATCCTTTCGCCGACAAAAAAAATAAATAAATAAAGAGTTATTCAACCCTTTCTAAGGATGAAAATGGGTTGCCCAAACTAATATAGTGAAATAATTGAATTTAGTATTAAAAATTGACTTGGGATTAAATTTAAATCCTATTCCAATGCCACGATGGTTCGATTTCGATTAATTTGTTAAAATCCTTAAAAATGGGTTGAGTTAGGCGTATTTTAAGACCTAAAATTGAATATAAATTTATTTATGAATTTTTTTTTTTAAATCTGAAATTTTCATTCTAGGAATGAAAGCTAACATAACTTTTTTTTATTTAGATACAATATTTACTAATTTTATTAACGTTTTTTATAATAATGATATTTGTATAAAATTTGTCAATGACCAATCTCTCTTAGAAAATCAATTTCAACAACGTTCATTGATTTCCTTTTGTAACATATTTAATTTTATAATTTTAAAGTTTTCGAAAATGGTTTTAAATAACTTTAAAGATAATTTAAATGTATTTTATTCTATCTAGTATTAAATAAATAAATGCAAGTATTAATTATAGAAAACAAAATATATACAATCTTCTATGTTATTGTTCAATACGATGTTTAATTAATTTATTTGGAAAGAAAATAATATTATATATATATATATATATGCAGTCCTCTCTTCAGTTGAATTTCCCATTAAATAATCTTAAAATATTTTTCATTTATTTTGAATTATAATTTCATTACAGGAAATAAAATAAAATACACTAAATAATACAATTAAATAAAATATGGATAAATTCAATCATTTATATTTTAATTAAATTGAATTTATATATAAAGTTCTTTTAAATTTATAGTTAAGTTTTGTAGCCTATAGAAAGCCCCACCTAGTAATTTGAAAAAAAAAAATGTTATTTGTTTCAATAAATTTTGTGCATAAAATTAACTTGTTTATTTTATGCAAATACTTATTTGATCATTTGTATTTAAATACATTTTTTTATTTGATATAAAATATAAATAAATAAAGACTTGCAAATCTTAGAGGAGTTGATTATACTTCCAAGTGTTTATCAAGGTGATCAAAGAATTTGAAGATTGAAGACTCCTTAATTTTTTGTTTTTTATTTTGTTTTTATGATAGACTTTCTAGGTATAAGTGTTACCAACTTTGATGTATGGGTAGGTGTGTTTAATGGATTTGACTAAGTTGACATAATTTATACATTATATTCATTCTATGCCTTTAAATAAAATTTAGTACTTTTCGAAAAAAGTCTTGAAATTTTAGAAATATATTAATTAATTAATTATCTTAAATATATTACGAATTGAAAAAGTGATTCATTGACATATAATCGACTATTGCATACTTTAATTAATTATATTAAGTAACTTAACTGACTATCATAATATCATAAGACATAATTTATCTAAAATTGTCTCGAATATAAGCATTTGTAGATAATCGATAATTACTCAAATAATTTATTAGATTATTTTTATTAAATTTTCATAAACAATTAAGAACAATATAATTAATTATATCTTACAACGAATTCGATTCATTAAAAATCAATTTCATATGGAATGTTCTTCATATATTTTGAACAAATTGAAATACAACAAGTAACATTTTTGTCTTTCAAAAACTCTCCAAGAAACAAATAACCTACTTTTGATAAATAAAAAAAAAAGATAATCTTTATCAATAATTTGATTTGAAGGTATTTGGTAAAAATATTACAGATTCTCTTGGTGTTTATCTTTTCGAATATCCATAGTGATATTTTTCTTAAATTTTTTTCATGTTTATTTTGAATACTTTTCTTATACATATGTTTGATGTGTTCATGTAGTATGTTTAGGATTTAGATGTATTCTCCATATGTTATAGTATTGTTCTATAGGCATTTAATAATTTCTTTTTATCTTATATAATTTTATATTTGAAATGCGAAGTATGGTTGCAATTAAATACGGAAGATAGTGGAATAATTCCCTAAGATGTAAAGATTGAAATTAGATATAAATTCAAATAAAATAGAATTAATATAAATAATTTTATGTTAATATTTTAATTGTACTAGTATTATATGATTCTACATGTTTTTGTAAGAAAAAAAATATGAGATTTTTTTTTTCTAAAAACTTATTAATCATATGAAAGATTTGTAAAATATTCCTCAATTCATTTATAGTACACAATTTATTTTCATTTACACGAAGAACTCATAGTAATTAAAATTATTCACACTGATAATAATAAAAAAAAACATGAAATAATGTTTGATAAGTTATATATTCAATAAAATAATATTTAATGTTAAAATTATCATTCAAGTATTATTCTTTAATTTTATTTATTTTTTAAATCTTTAGCATTTTCCTTTTTATGGATCAAATTGTTGATAAATAGTTTTTAAAGTAAAACTTCATATACAATAGTTCTTGAAGAGATCTTGAAGAGTCCATTTTGTTATCTAAACATTTAGGTGACATTCCTAGGTTATTTTTTATTTAAAAGAAATAGGTATAAAATTTTTGAAATTATTTTTGTAATTAATAATTATAAAAAAAAGTAATTTTAAAACATATCGACTTTACTAAGTGTTAAACAAACTTTACATAAGTACGATACACGATAAATGTTATTGATTTTTTTATCGGCATCACAAATAAGTTAGTCAAAGTTAGCATTCGTAATTATATACAACTATAGTATCATTAAAAGACATTATTGTAAAGAGTACACAAAAATGCACTTATTAGCTATTGTAGTATTCATAAAATCTATTAATCCACCATTGCCTCTATGTATATCTTTTCATCGTTATCAATTGTGACTCTAGCGTCAATTCCATATAGGGTTCCCGTGGAACAACGTTTGTATATGAGCATAGCCTAAGGATGATGCCTCTATAATAATAAGAATGTCATAGTCTAAGGATGATGCCTCATCGTTTGGTAGTGATTGGGAGAATGTATGTTACAGCTTCGACGATCCACACAGTGTCACTTGAAAATGATTTTGCTAGAGTATGTGTTGAAGAAGTTAGACATGTAGATGTCAAGGTGCCACTGCCTACATCAGAGGTTAGATTTGTGGTGGAAGTACTTGGTACATTTATTGTGTGGCCTACACATCTTCTAAAGGTCATTTCTAAAAAGCATGAGGTATATTGTCATAATTTCACTTAATGTTATTTAAATTGACACTTAATGTTATTTAAATTAATACATTTTGTTATCTTGCTTACAACACAAAGGAAGGAAATAAAAATTACCAATTATTGGTGGTTTAAGTCCTAAGCCCCAACCACTCCGAACAAATGTGAATCCAATTTAGAAGTTGGTTAGGGTTTTCCACGACTTATTTGAGTCAGCTTGTGTCATTGCTTGAGATGAGACAGTATTTGGTGTGGACAATGGTGGTATACCATTGTACATAGCCATGCAAGACGTGTTTGAAATCGTTTAGGCAAACTAGCTGCTAAACATTTGTCTGGACCAATTCCTTTAAGATTGGTAAACAATGAACTTACTGGACCAATTATGAATTGGTAAACAACGAACCTCTGTAGTCGTAGCTAGAGTCACCTCTAGATATTCCTTAGTTTCATTATTACTGATATGCCACCATTGACTTTGGTTATGTTGTTAAGTCTAAATCTAATTTGCTTGTAAATGAATTGAAGTGAACCAAACTGGTGCTATTAAATTGAATTAAATGGCTTTGGTTATGTTGTAAGTCTAAATCTAATTTGCTTGTAAATGAATTAAAGTGAACCCAACTGGTGCTGTGGAATGGTAATTGAATTGAAGTGAACCAAATTGGTGTTATTAAACATAATTGCATAAAACAAATAATTATTTTAAAGAATTGAATTACTATAATATAGTTTATAAATCTTGCATTGTTCTTAAATACACCTGTTTATAGTTAGTTAAACTAAACTTATTTATTTGATGGTCCCTTTCCTTCAATGTAATGTTAGCTAGCAATAACTTCACAAGAACACTTGAACATATATAACCAAATGCGACAGGCAATCTCTTGACTGCGTCATTTCTTTCTTTTTGTGCCATAAATTAATAATTTTCTTTTTTATGATTTATTAAGTAATTTTATAAATGTAATTAATAAAATAAAAAACAATACAATAGATAGAAGTTCGAAACTGTTAGAAATAACAGGGGAACTTGAAACTACCAAAAATAACGGAGGTTTGAAACCCCAGAAATAACGGGGGTTAAAATTGTTATTCCAGGAGTTATTAAAAACCGTTGACAACCCTTTAATGATGATGGTTCTACCTGAAAAAAAAATCAAACCGCGAGTAATGCACTTAATGGGGTTAAAACCCTCAAAAATGTTAAATATAATACTCATTAAAAATATTTTTTCTTGTAATATCAAGTGGTAGTTATAGGAGGAAAACATTAAGGTGTGACGTCAGCTAACTACTACTTCCAATTGGTATATGTCATAGATTACGGATTCAAATGAATTTTTAACTAGTCTGTATAATGTTGTTAATACATATAAGAAAGGCATGTTAGAGGTCGTTTGCATAATAAAAAAATGTCTTACAAGGAAGAAAACTTCATTGGCCAACTGGGAAATTCAAGTCTTAGAAAAAAAATATCATCGATCAAGTACTGTGTCATTTTACATCAAACTTTGAATAACATATTCTATTCATTATATCCACCTATTTTAATTATTACTTTCTCCCTTTCTTATTGAATTTTTGAAAATCTTGTTTTAGTTATTTATTATTTAGAAAATTCAATATCATATTAATTTTTATTATCAATTATACTATTATAACAAATTACTTTTTATCAATCATACTATATTGTAAGAAATCTAATCATTATCGTGTTTCTTAATTCTATAAAAAATAACTTTAAAAGACCTGATAAAAAGGAACAAAAATGGGAGTAGAAACTCTTAATATTGTACGTGTAAAAATTAAAATTAATGTTTGATATTTATAACTTACTAAATATCTATTTAACTAGAATATCCTTGTGGTTTGAATAAACTCTGGATATTTCGAAGAAAGTGTTAAGCATTAATTCTTCAAAGTAATAAGATTTAGTTAGCTATAAGTTTGACCGATCTTTTTTAATATACACACCTACTTCATGTCCAACTCAGCCCTTACAGACCAATTTCCAATATTTATTTAAGAAATTCAACTTTGATAATCAAACATAGAGTAGTCAAATCAACTTCGCTTCACATAAAAAAAATCTAAACAATAAGCTTTCTTATGTAAGCAAAAACTCATAAAAAAATCTTATCTTCTTGTTTACTGAATCATCTTTACCAATAAAGGGACAGTATTAGCTGAATAAAAGATTTTGAAGACAACATTTATCTTAGGATCATAAAAGGCTAGGTGGTTGACTTGAAATTCAAGTTAGTAAGAATGAAGAACCAAACTAAACATTAGAGACTCTCAGCTTCGCAGAACTTCCTAGTCATACACATCGCTTAGTCCATATATTTTCATTATCCAATAGAAGAGTTCCACAAAAGCTGTGATACAATATGGGTATTATTCGTACTTTTTTGATAATATTTGCATGCATACTTGTTCTCTCACTAGAAATTTCAGGAGCAAATGATTCAATCAACGTGCTCCAGTCTCTGAGTGATGGGAAGACCTTGGTATCAAAAGGTGGAAAGTTTGAACTTGGGTTCTTCAGCCCTGGTAGTTCCCAGAAACGTTACTTGGGAATTTGGTACAAGAATATCCCAGTTAAGACATATGTTTGGGTTGCTAATGGGGCCAACCCCATCAATGATTCTTCAGGCATCTTAACACTGAACGCCACAGGCAATCTTGTTCTCACCCAAAATGGTTCTCTGGTTTGGCACACCAACTCTCTCAAACAAGCACAGAATCCGGTGGTAGAAATGTTAGACAGTGGCAATCTTGTGATCAGAAACGAGGGGGAGACAAACCCAGAAGAGTATTTGTGGCAAAGCTTTGACTATCCATCTGATACACTCTTGCCAGGGATGAAGATAGGATCGGACCTCAGAACTGGTTTGGAACGGAAATATACTGCATGGAAGGCTCCTGATGATCCATCCCCTGGTGATGTGTCTCGGGTTATGAAACTCTATAACTATCCTGAGATTTATATGATGAAGGGTACACAAAAGTTGCTAAGGTATGGGCCTTGGAATGGCGAATATTTCAGTGGAATGCCAGATCTACAGAATAACACGATTTTTGGGTTGAGTTTTGTCAGCAATGAAGATGAGATTTACTACACCTATACCCTCGTGAATGATTCTGTCCTCTCCCAAACTGTAACAAACCAATCAGGTACTATTGTTCGTTATGTGTGGCAGGAGGTTGAGAAAATATGGAAGATATATAGATCCTACCCGAAAGAGTTTTGCGACAATTACGACACCTGTGGACCCAACGGATTATGTGTACGAACTCAATCACAAGCTTGCACATGTTTGAAAGGTTTCAGTCCAAAATCACCACAGAATTGGAACTCATCGGATTGGACTGAAGGATGTGAGCGCAATAAAGCGTTGAGTTGCAAAGGTGATGAGTTTCGCCTGTTTAAAGGGCTGAAGGTTCCAGCTACTACAAATACCTGGTTGAATAAGAGTATTGGCCTCAAGGAATGCAAAGTGAAGTGTTTGAATGATTGTTCTTGTATGGCCTATACTAATTCAGATATAAGAAATGGAGGTAGTGGTTGTGTCTTGTGGTTTGGAGATCTCATTGACATGAAACAGATTGAAACTGGTGGGCAAGACCTGTATATCAGGATGAATGCTTCGGAGGCAGGTAATTAGCACCAACTTTGATCTTATCATTTCAATTGCAATTTTGAAAACTCAAAAATCTTACTCTGACTTTTTAGACTTGACTATTTTGTTTTCATAATCAATTCCAACCCTCAAGAACCTGTCTCAAGCAACAACAACACACGAACGATAGTTGCTTCAACCGTTGCTGCAAGTTCTGGTTTTCTTATTCTTCTAGGCACTTATATCATTTGCAGGCTCCGGAGGAACAATGCCGGTAAGTAAATTGTTTACCCACACGACTTCACTTTTTTATGGTTTCTATAAACTACTTTCTACGGCTGTAATTAATTGAGAAATATTTGCTATAAATATAATTATTAGGATATATAATAGTCAACGTACACAACATGGCATTTATTTAGACAAATGATCATGCAATTGGTTCATTTATTAGGATTGATTTTATCAACTCGTGTGTATCACACGTCTTATAAATTATCAATAAACGGCCTCCATAATTATGAGTAAACAAATAGTGCTATCGTTTTAGCTTCATGATAGAATGTATAATAGACTTCATCTTATGTTAAAATAGAGTATATTTGGATAAATTTGACACTTTGAAAGTAATATTATTTTATTAAAATATAATATTTTATTATAAAAAGTGGGTGTAAAATGAATGTTATTTTTGAACAGTGTCAAAATAAATTTATTCTTTTTGGATAGAGAATTTAGAAATAAATTGACATTTCATATATTGTAAAACAATTTTAATTAGTACTTCCAATTAAAGAATTTGATTCTTTTTCCATCTTTTATTTTCCTCATTCTTTTCCCTAATGATGTCATCTTTCCTCTTCCCATCTCTCCTCTCTATTTTGTTCTCTCGTTAAGCTCTCTTTCCGTATTCATTTTCTCTTTTTCCTCATTTCTTTACTCTTTTGGTTTCCTTTTTCTCTTTCTCACTTTAGAATAAGCTTACACTGAAAACATTAATACTTGAAGAAATATTAAACTCCTTTTGTCCATTAGTCTTCATTGGCTAGTGAGAAAAATAGTCTCACATCAATGTCATCCTTTCTTTAAACAATCGAAATGTCATCTATATGCATAAAATTATGTGCTTCTAACTACTGCCAAAACAAATCATGTCAAATATAATGCATAAACATATGAAATAAAATATCAACATTAAAAAAGAAGTCAAAGCAATATGGGAACTAAAAGTACCTATTATCCTTTAGTTTCGAATGGGGCTAGTGTTGCTACACTCCAAAATATCAAGATTGTTAGACTAACACTATACTATTTAGATGTGATGATTATAATAATATAAATATAATTGAAGTTAAAAGATAGGGTCCAAGTCGCACACATGGGTTGACGGACACTTCAGCTCCTAAGTTTTGATTGGGAGCTATTATTCTAGTAAAACAAGCGTACATAAAAATTGATACTAGGAGTAGTTGATAAATGCAATGTCCAGTAACGAAAATGTTTTTCACGAACGAAGTCTCACAAGGTTCAGTTATTGCTAAAATGGACTGTTGAGGTATAATTTAATGACGCGAGGAACTTTATCTCCAGCCTATAATCTTGTGTAATATGAGAGGATAACACAACATATTATTAAATTGATATTTCAACGAAGAAAAGTTGGAGGAAGATTGGGGTGCATACGCTATGTTCCATCACAACAGCAATTGGTTGATGTTCACACAAAGGAGTAGAACAGTTCAAATTGTCATGAGATACAAGCATAGAGAGAAAAACATGTAATCTTAAATTCAGTGGAGCATTAAAACTGAAAATATAAAAATATTCAACCCTTAATCCCTTTATCTTGGGGATTGTTTTAGAAGCTAATCTGCTTTCTTTTCCCTTTATCTACTATATTATACTTCCTCTTATGTGTAGGAAATTCATCCACAGAAGATAACAATAAAAGACAAGTGGATGATCTGGACGTCCAATTGTTTGATCTAGTAACAATTGCAAATGCCACCAATAACTTCTCCACAGTGAATATCATAGGACAAGGTGGTTTTGGAAGCGTATACAAGGTAAACCAATTTTTAATCATCACAACTATGAAAGAAAATAAAACTGTCATTAATATTATTACAAAGTGTCTCTACTCATGACCATGAGTATGCAGGGAATAATCGACAGCGAAGAAATTGCTGTAAAGACTCTGTCAAGGAGCTCATGGCAAGGTGTGACAGAGTTCATCAATGAAGTAAACTTGACTGCAAAACTTCAGCATCGGAATCTTGTTAAACTTCTCGGTTGTTGCATTCATGGAGAAGAAAGAATGCTCGTTTATCAGTACATGGAAAATGGCAGCCTAGACTCCCTCCTTTTTGGTAAGGAAAATGAGCAAAGAATAAATTGTGTTGCTAATGACATTGGTGAAACATGCAGATTCCTAAAATGAATATTCAACATTGAATAACATTTTTGGCTAAATAAAACAGATGATAAGAGAAGTAAATTGCTGGAGTGGCCTCAACGGTTCCAAATAATTTGCGGAATTGCAACGGGCCTTGTGTACCTTCATCGAGATTCACCAGTGAGAATCATCCACAGAGATCTCAAAGCTAGTAACATCTTACTCGATAGAACATTGAATCCGAAAATATCGGATTTTGGTGTATCAAGATCTTTTGGGGTAGACCAATTTGAAGGAAGCACAAGTAGGGTAGTAGGGACCTGGTAAGTGTGTTTATTCTGAACCATTTTTTCACTTTTCACAAATACGTACAATTGTTCTTGATACATGAAACAATCTCTTGCAGTGGGTATATGGCGCCAGAATATGCAGTTGATGGATTATTTTCTGAAAAATCTGACGTCTTTAGCTTTGGCATTCTGGTGTTGGAGATTATTTCTGGGAAGAGAAATAGAGGACTTTATCACACAGACAAGAGTCTTAACCTTGTTGCGCATGTAAGAGCTTAGATATATTTTTAATTTAGGTATGTTTCATTGAAATTTAACAAATAATTATCCTTTTCTAATACTTTTATTGTTACAAAAACAGTCATGGACATTATGGAAAGCGGGCAATGCAACAGATTTGATTGCCTCAAACATGAAGACATCATCGTGCGTTGTATCTGAAGTACTGCGTTGTCTCCATGTCAGTCTTCTGTGTGTGCAACAGTACCCAGATGATAGGCCTACAATGAAGTTGGTGAATCTAATGTTGGAGAGTCACATTGAATTGGCTAAGCCAAAGGAACCTGGTTTCATTTCAAGATATGTGTTACCTGAAGAAGATTTACGCTCAAATCCGAAAGACACAAGTTCAACCAACGAAGTGACCATTACCATGTTAGAACCTCGATGACTCATGAAACGTTACTTATATATAAATATAGGAGGATATTTGTAAGAACTTATACTATACTTTTACGCATCCATACCCGGCTACTTTGGAGTCTTGCTATAATATAAATCGGTTTCTTAACATTATCAGTTGTTATCTAACACGGACACAAGTATGGACACGGACACCTAGATATAGATAATGGTAAAATTAAAAATTGTAGGATATCGGAGACACCGCTATATATATATATATATATAATAATCTTTAAAATAATTTGATGAATGCAATATGTATATATATATATATATATATATATATATATATATATATATATATATATAATAATATTTAAAATAATTTTATAAATAAAATATATATATATATATATATATATATATATATATATATATATATATATATTAATATAATTAAATAAATAATAATAATTTAAAAAATATTATAAATTAATATAATTTAATTTAATATATTTTTTAATATAATTTAATATAAATTATTATATTAATAATGATAATAAAAAAATTTAAAAAGTATATTATATATATTATTTTAATTTAAAACGCATATTATATTATTTTAATATTATAATATAATATTATTTAATTATATAAAAAAATCTTTTCTAGATACTTCTTCTTTCACTGCCATTTCCACAACTCCACAGTGCTAGTGCTTTCTTTTTTCTCTAGATACGCTTCACAGCTCCACATTGCTAGTGCTTTCTTTTTTCTCCAGATATGCTCCACAATGTTTTCTTCTTTCTCCGTATACGCTTCCCCCCACACTATCTTCTTCTTTCTTTTGTGCCTTCTTCTTCTATTTACGCTCCCCTCTACGCTGTCTTCTTCTTTCTTTTCTTTTCAATTTTGGTTTGGTTTTAAGCTGTTTTAATGATTTTTGTTCTGGGTTTAATCCGTTGGTTTTGGTTTTGGGTTTAATATGTTGATTTTGGTTTTGGGTCTTCTCCGTTCACAATCGTGTCCTCTTTGCGTGTTTGTCAATAAGGGTCGCGTCTGGCCCCAAAAAGTGCATCCGACGCGGTGTTGTACACGCTCTCGTTGCGTATCCATGTCAGCGATGCATCGGATGCGGGAAACAGCGGTTGACGACTGTGTCCGAGCTTCATAGGTTGTTATAACCATACAACAAATTTGATTTAATGAATTCGTAATAATATAAATCATAACAAATCTTAAAGAAAAATAATTCTTATTTATCTTGTTATCATATTAATGACATTTTTTCATGAAGTTTATGCAATAACACATTTATAAGAGAAAGTGTCACTTCAAATTACACTTGATCTCCTCTTTACTTTTATAATTTTATTTATTTTTATTAACTTGAGTGTAAGTTACTCGTTCATAGATCTTTTTTGGTGTTTGACCAACCTCATTCAATACTTTCCTTATTAAAAATTTTAACCTACTTTACAAAACTTCAAAGTTTGAACTCATAGGAACTTAGTCATAAACCTATTTTGCTAGAAATATTTGACACCTAGGTCTTACTAAAAGGTTTTTTTAGGCCATGCGTATATATAGTTTGAATGAAAAGCCAAGCTATATCCACATCATCCAATGACAAGATGCATGTATCCGTAGTAATCATTAGTCTTAAACCCCATATGGAAGAGATACAACAAAAAGTGAAGAAAATCTTCACACAATCCTCACACAACTATGTATAAAAGAATTACAAGATACAACAAAAAGTGAGGAGATATTACAAAATGAGCTTGTACTGTTGTACAAGAAGCACTTGATGACTTAGAGCATGCCCAAAAACAATGTCAGACAAAGCTACAAGTCTTGAGAAATGAATTGAAAGCCTTGGTTCAAAAACCTCCAAAAGTTGCAACAAGAGTATCTTAATACACAACCCAATGCATACAAGTACATCTCTTAGATTAGAAAAGGAATAAAAATAGAAGATAACAGATTGTATAGACAGATGCTTGATTGCTTGATCTATCTTACAATGTATAAACCAAACATTATGTACAGTTATGTCTGTGTGCTCGCTTCCAATCTAAATGAAGAGAAGATCATTTATCGTTATAAAGAACTTTTAGATATATGAAAGGTACTACTAATTTTGGGTTGTGCTACAAAGGCAAAGAAAACTACCATTTGTAAACATTTTGTGATGTTGTTATGCAGAGATAAACTAGAAAGGAAAAGTACAAGTGGTGGTTATTATTTCATTGAAGGAAATATGATTTCTTAAATGAGTAAGAAACAAGAAACAATACTTTATTGAAATGTTAAACAGTGAATTAGTGACTATAGGATGTCGTATAGTTTCCAAAACAAATGGTTCAACAAAATTAGGAATTGCCAACACTGGAGCAGTAGTTAAAGCTACTTTTAAAGATGCAAATGCTTGCTTAGTTGTATCACTCCATTTAATCTTTCTTCAATAAATCAGTCAATGGAGCAGCAATATTGGCATAACCCTTTACAAAGCGCTTGTAATAGCCAGTCAATCTTTAAAAAACCTCTTAACTATTTCAGATTTAAAGGTCTAGCCCAGTTCTTTACAACTTCTAACTTTTCCACCTCCATAGTCACACCATCACCCAATAATGTGTGACCTAAGTAGTTTATCTGTTGGACTGCAAAAGTACATTTTGAAATTTTTACAAATAATTGATCTTAAGAATATTGAGCACCATTTCAAGGTTTTGTAAGTGATCCTTCCAGTTTATGCTATAGTATGTCGTCAAAAAATACTAGTACTCTCCTCGACATACCATTAAATATCTTATTCATACGACTTTGGAAGATTGCAAGTGCATTGGACAACCCAAAAAGGCATGACCAACGACTCATATAAACCTTGATGTGTTCTGAAAGCAGTCTTGTGCCTATCCTCAGGATTCAATAGTATTTGATGGTAACCAGACCTTAGATCCAACTTGGAGAAATACCAAGCTCCATAAATTTGTTGACTTCTTTTGGCAGGTGTACCAAGTCAAAACACTACAAGAAAAAAAGCTATTTAGAGACCAATTTTTAGCTACCAAATGAAATGGTTGCTAATTGTGACTAAACTAGCTACCAAATTAGATTTTGGTTGCTAAATAACTACAAAATAAGTACGAGTGTCAAATCGACAGGGAATGATATCAGTTGAGCTTCAACTAGCGAAGTTAGCTCAAGGTTATAGTATTAGGGAAACTTGATGCAAAACAGAATGCAGAAAAATTTTCTAAGTTTGTAAAACCGATGCAGTAAAACAGGGGTTAATGAAAGTATAGAGGACTATCTTGGGATTTAACTCATTTACTCTATTCTCTATATTCTTTACCAGAAAACGTTAACAATATGTTAGCTTATTCATTGCCTTTGCATAAATAAATGTTATTCAAGTTGATCCCTCATGCATTGAAATTCATAGGTTATCTTGCATGATACTATTTTCCCAACCTTCATGGAGTTTTAACCCACAATAAGCACAGTTGTTCAAACCAGCCATTAAAGTGGGATTCATTCTTGGTATCACACAATAATGAGCATTCTCTAAGATTTCCAAATCTTAAAACTACTTCCCAGTTAATTATAAAATTCTGGTTTAAGAAATCATCGCGCAAATGACCCAAGCATTAAGCACACAATGAGAACGCAAACACTGAATAAACCATGCATTGTCAACATAAGCAGTAAGAATCCATAAAGTATGAGAAATTTACATTCAATCCTAAAATAAGATGAACTTAGCTACTCATGGTAGCCATACACACATAGAAAAATTGCTTCCCTAGGTTACTGTAGCCGCCAACTCTCTTCCCATGAAGATCCTTTCCTCTTTTATATCTCTGACTCCATTTAGGGTATTGTGTCAGCATGCCTTTAGTGAGTTCTAGCTTAATCAAAATTTTACGCTTAAGCAGTCCGTCACTAATAGTCCTTCTCTTCTTCTTATGTAAGCTTTCTTCCTAGCTTGCGCATTTCTTTTTCTTTTTAGACTCAATTTCTTATTTGATTCTTCACAGAATCCTCTAAAATTCTTCTTCTACCAATCTGAAGGTGGTGATGCATAATTCAATTAATTCAAGAGTAATATAAGAACAATAAATGCTTAATCTTGACAATTGAAGGAATCAACCAAATATGGATTTGAATAAAGGCTAGAATTTGGCACTTATCAAAAGCTCATCAATCTATTCATCTATAGTCAGGATGTGAAAACTATCCTTTATAGTAATTGCATTTAAAGCCCTATAGTTAGTGCATACCCTCCAAGATCCATCTTTCTTCTTGACCAAGATGATTGGGGAAGAGAAAGGGTTGTTACCATGTTGAATGATACCTTCTCTCAACATGTTTTCCACTAGCTTTTCAATTTCTTCCTTTTGGCTATGAGGATACCTATAAGGTCTGACTTTAACAGGATTTGAGCCTTTTAGTAGTGGTATGTGATAGACATGAGACCTAGGTGGTGATAGGCCATAAGGGGTGTTGAACACTGAACTATATGTGTGTAACAAAAGTTCTGGTTTCATATCATCAGAAAGTTCCAACAAGGAAATTGGAATGGATTCCCCTTGAACTATTTGCATGTTGTACACCTCCACTATGGCCTTTATGTTGATCATTCTCCTTATGTGATGTAATTGAGCTGTCGCAAGAAGAATGTCATTGTCACCTTGTAATGTAGTGAATTTCCCTCCTTGTAAAAACTTGATTTGAAGTGTACCATAATCTGCCAAATGAGGCCCTAAGGTTTTGAGCCAGCTAGCACTCAGTATAAGATTCGCACCCAAGATTGGTAACAACAATGCAAACAACTCAAATGCATTACCTTGAGCTTGTAATTTTAAGTCCTGAATCAATCCCTCTGACTCCATGTAATTACCATTGCCTAGCATAACTCTGAACCTTGGAGATTGAACAACTGGAAGTTTCAAGAACTTTGCTACTCTTGGTTGAAGAAAGTTATTGGAACTTCCTCCATTAATCAATACTGTTAGAGAGAGGGTGCCTATATAAGCTTTGAATTTGATTGTCCCCACCCCAAGCCTCCTTTTAAAGCATTCAGAGATAAATGATGGTCATCCCTGGTTGGTACTTCATGTTCTACTGTATCATCCGATGGTTCTTTCTCACTCTTATCTTCCTCCTCTTCCAATTGCAACACAAAACATTATCTATTAGGACATTTGTGCTTGAAAAAAATTTCTCATCATAAAAATAGCATAGGCCTTTTTTCTCGTCTCAATTGCATTTCAGGAGGACTGATCCTCTTAACATTGGGGTTTTTGAGTTGTGGGCCAAGTGGTGTGGGTAATAAGGGTGGTGTAGCTGATTTGGAAATAGGAAAGTTTTAGGTGCGTCCCTCCATAATGAGTTGTAGGGAGTAGAATATGATGATGAGGTTGTGAATCTGTTGGTATATGAGGGTGATGTTTTTTGGTATACTTGTATATTTTTTCTCATATAATTTGGCTAATGCTACATGAAAACGTTTTAGGCTGAGTTCAAGAGGGGGGTGAATTGAACTTTGAAAGATTTTAACCAATTTAGACCTTTGAAAATAGTTTTCGCAATCTGAAAAACTTTAATGAATCTTGGTGCTAATGATATAGGGTGCAGTAAAGAAATAAATTGATTCAAGGCACGAATGAATCAATTTGTTATACTGACAGATATAAGCACACAGCAGATTCTCAATCACACTAAATTGCAATTTCACAACAGCCCTTTAAGCAGGTCAAGCTTACACAGTTTCAATAACAATATACACTCAGAACAAGATCATGCACAACTCCAAATTTGAATTAGAGTAGAGAGGAACAAAATTACAAAATACTAATTTAAACTCCTAACACAGCACTGCACTTATTTGAATCAATATTAATAAATCTGATAAAGTTTCCTACCACCAGTAATTGATGCAAAATTGAAAATTATTCAGAATGCAGATTCAATTGTTTAGTTTCACTAAGAACACACCACAATGATATCAATTCTGTAGTATTACAGTAATTCAGCCAAAGTCAATTTTCAATGTCAGCACAGGATCAAATACACAAAAGTATCAAGAATCACGCTGTAGTAATGAACTCTTAAGTATGCAGCAACTCAGATTCTTAACATTGCAGAACAACTTTTAGATCAGATTTGTTCAGAATTAAAACTGATGTGATATTGTAGATTATTCAATTTTCCAGCAATGCAATCAATTTCCAGTTAATGTTGTATGTAATTCAATGTTTGAAAAGAAACAATCTGTTAATCAAGATTTCAAGAACAGCTACAGTAGAATAATCAGAATCAACACACAATTCATGTTACAATGCACACATCAATATTCAGCAGAGGACTTAAACCAGTTTTATCAAGATTACCGAAAATTAATTCAATCTTTCAATTTAATTCAGTATGCAGTGCAAGAACAAATCAAGATTATAAGAAAAGGGTTCAAGAAGAAGAGACACAATCAATTTTATACTGGTTCACCACTCAGGGCTACGTCCAGTCTTCTCTAAACAACTTGCAGAGAAAGTTCCACTAACTCAATTAATTGTTCACATACAATTAATCAACCAATTCCTACTCCCCGTAAAAATCAGTACCCTACTAAATTGATCTACTGCTCCCCACAGCCTCCAATCAATTTTAGCAGAAACACCAGGCTAATTACTATAGCCCAAACCAGTCAATTTCTACTCCCCGTAGAAATCAAAACCCTGCAAATTGATCCACTGCTCCCCGCAGCCTCCAATCAATTTCAGCAGAAAACCCCAGGCTAATTCCTATAGCCTATACCAGTCAATCTCTACTCCCCGTAGAAATCAAAACCCTGCAAATTGATCTACTGCTCCCCGCAGCTTCCAATCAATTTCAGCAGAAAACACAGGCTTACTTCTAAAGCTCAAACCAATACAAACGTTCAATGAATTTCACACAATTACAATGAAAACACCTCAAATCTTGATTCAAACAGGATCAAGAAGGGTTTAGAAAAACTCCCTGATTGGTGCAGAAAGAAAGGCCTGTACACAGTCTTGAAGAAACCCAGTAGCACACTTTAGTCAGAATTGATTCTTCAAGTAAAAGCCCTCTTTCGAAACTAATTATTATGAAAACAGCAGAATCTCTCATAGTATTTCTCACACAATGTATTTCAAAACGATTGTGATTTTTAAAAAATGTATCTCTCTTCTTTCTTTTCTCTGTTCTCTTTCTTTTTCTTGTATTTCTTGTTTTTCGCACTTGAAAAACCCACTGTTTTATAGAAGAAGAGCTCAAACCAGATTTTCAGAAAAACAGTTAATTCAGTTAAGCTCAGGCACGAATAAATTGATTCGGCTTAACCTGAAATCAGTTTGTAATAGTTCAGTACTTTGTTTTCCAAAACTGTTAATTCAGTTATGCTCAGACACGAATAAATTGAT
>Ga0209700_105232_pt1 | contig 22156 bp, 11 predicted proteins | sample SiratroredBW_FD_187528 | JGI IMG/M metagenome (GOLD analysis project Ga0209700, IMG submission 187528) | Root nodule microbial communities of legume samples collected from California, USA - Siratro red BW (SPAdes) (version 2) | ecosystem: Host-associated > Plants > Roots > Nodule | place: USA... | reverse complement strand
AGCGGCGGCGGTTCTGCAGCGGCGGCGGTTCTGCAGCGCACTCAGATTTGCAGCGGCGGCAGCGGCGGTGGTTCTGCTGCTGTGTGGCTCTGCTTGCAATTTGTGTTCTCGTGTTGAACCCAGCTCTTGATACCAATTGATGAGTCTTAAACAAACAACACACACAAATAATCTGCAAGGAATAGAAGAAAAAACGGAACACGGGCAACACACAAGATTTAACGTGGTTCGGTTTCCCTAATCCACGTGCAACAGGAAGAATTTTATTCACTTGTGATTGCTGAAGATTACAAATACAAGTTGTGTATTTATAGGGAGAAACTAGGGTTACTGTCTAATTGGGCCTAACTCAAATCAAGCCTCCACAAAGCCCAACAAACTCTATCTATCTCGTTCCTTTCTTTGTATTCTTCCATTTTAAACTTATGATACTTTCTAATGTTTCAAACGTCTTAATTTGATCATATTTATTTATGATATTATCATATAAATGATAAATAACAAAGTAATTGTGATAAATATAAAATAGTAATATATAAATGATAAATAATCCATTGTACCAAATATTATTAATAAGAACTCACAAACTTTTCAATTAATTAAGAAAATTAAAGACTAATTGCGAAGATGTGTCATATAGTCAGTAAATTACATTTCATAAAAAAAAATTATATGAAATAGATAATTTAAAAGATTAAAAATCTAACCAACCTAATCTATAAACACTGTACTCTAATATACAAATATATTGAATTTTAATTTGATAAAATGTAGTGAATTTTATTTAAATAAAAAATCACAGAATAATTGTAAAAATATAATCGGATAGTTTGGTTATTGGGGGGAGTTAATCGGAAAAGAACACAATACACCAATACCCTTCCGTATCGCGTGCCCTTGTATCACTGTTACTGCGCCTCGTTTTGGTTTCTACTAGCGACTCAGAGGAAGGAGTGAACACCTTGTGCTGAGTTCAGGTGCGTTTTCTTCTCTCCTCGCTATTTCTCTATTCTATGCTTCTCTCACTCCCTTCGCTCCTTCATACATAATCAAACCCCAAAACTGGGTTTCCAATTCGATTACCTTGTTTCGCTGTGTTCATAATCATAATTATATAATACTATGTGGTGATGTGTTTGCGCTTCAGTGAAGTCACTATTTCTGATTCTGCACAATTGGGATTGGAAAGAAGGACTCGCATTATCTGACTTTGGATTTCCTCTTTCAGCTGCTCCGCACTCTCTTCTTGGGAAGGTCGCTTCGATTTCCTCTGCACTTTGATGTTTCGTGTTATTTTGAGTTTTTTGAGGCGGAGTTTAGTGTGGTAATGGTGTTATTAGGTTGTGTTAGATTAGACTGAGAGTCTATTGGGTTATTACTGTTGGTTTTGGTGGCTGAGTTGAGAAGTTGGGCTCTGCATTTTCCGATTATTTTCCATTTGTGACTTTGATGTTTGTTGGGTTTTGGGGATAGAGTGAATTCGAGAGGTTAGAGTACAGGTTGATGGGGATTTGTATTTGATGTGTTCTCTCTGCTTTGTCAGATAGATTTTTTATTTAGGCGGACTGGATGTTAAGTTGAAATTGAAACTTGAGATTGCTTTTGAGAATGAGAAATGGTGGAGTAAAGAATTTAGAGTAGTTTCAAAATGTGTAATTTCTGGGGGAATGCGTGGCTTGAGGATATGAAGTACTTTTATTGTTTTTTGCAGTGTGATGCAAGCATGAGTTCATTCTCCATCACACGGAAGAAAACGCCATTCCAGAAGCATAGAGAAGAAGAGGAGGCAAAGAAGAAGGTAGGGTTGACATGCCCAAGCTAGTTAGTTCTTTCTTGCTTGAATCTGGCAAAGCCATTCCTATTTATTATCATGTTGGAATTTGTCTCATGCAGAGGGCGGAGGATGAGACTGCTCGCTTGTACGCTGAGTTTGTAGAGTCATTTCAAGGAGACACTACCGGGTCAAAAACTTTTGTTCGAGGAGGAACAATTAATCCTAATGATAGATTTAAAGATGATTCTGAGGGTTAGTATGACTCATGAATTCTGTATTTCTTGCCCCTCTTTGTTTATGTTCCTTTTGCCTCATCTCTTAGAAATAACGTTCCTGTATGTTTTTTATGTTCTGGATATGCATAGTTTTTGCTATTATTTTGTATAATAATGTTAATAAAAGTATGGACCTTTTTTATTCCTTCGCGGATGACAGGTGAAAAGTCCAAAGATGGGGTATCTGTTCCAAAGAAGGGAAGTAGGTAAATAAATGCTTTTGATTGACCAAGTTTCCGTGCTCTTTAATTAGGCATTAATAAGTAGGGAAAATACATGTTATTAAGGTATAGCTTTATTTAGGTTGTACTTATAGCCATGACGAATTGAATATTCTAATTTAGTTTTTATATGATGATGCATGTTTTTTGTAACATTTAATGAATTTATCACATGATTAACATTTGGGGGGAGGGTTTTGTTGTATAATTCTGCTAATTCAGGGATGAGCTATAGTATTTCCAAATCTCCTAATTTTGGCTTGTTCCGTTTGCATAGAAGAAGTGCTTGTTTGGATATATAACTCAAGATCCTTGATTCTTATGCATTGAATGTCATCTCATTTTATAAATCTAAAACAAAAGCTAATTCTGGATCTGATAATATAAAAATTAGAAGTTGTCTGTGGGAACAGAAGGAGTATAGAATATAGCTACTCTGTGCTTATTGAGGCATCTTTAATTGGGCAATTATTATTTTTGTGTAATTTAGGTGAATGTATTTTTAATGCCAAATTATATCCCAGTCATGGCATAATAAATCAGTATTCTTGCTTGCATCCCTTCATAGACATCTTTTGAAAATTGAAAATAATATTATAGTAGATAAATCATTGTCCATGAAAACTATGCAAATAACTTTCTTGTAATTTGTTAAGGAACTTTGGAGTTATGATTACTTAGTCACTAAGTGGAATGGTTGATCTTGTTAGAAGTGCAGTTTCATTTCATTTTCCTTGCAATTATGAGTTGTTTTGTAGTTTTTCTTAAATAGCTAAAACATATGTTACTTATGATTTTGTATTGGTACATCAATGTGTAAAGCTGTTGAGGTGAGATAGTTGAAGGGTACTCTGTGTGTTACTGGTTGACAGTGCCCTTTGGTTTGGTTGATTCCTTTGGTGCCTTGGGTGCACGTTTCTGGTTTTGGTAAGGTGTGCTTTTAGCACCTTATTGATAAAATGTAGTTGCCAATGGTGATTAATGGAACAAAATAATCGTGTTACTGGTTGGCAGTGCCCTTTAGTTTGGTTGATTTCTTTGGTGCCTTGGGTGCACCTTTCTGGTTTTGGTGAGGTGTGCCGTTAGCACCTTATTTATTGATAAGATCAAGGACACTTCGAAATATTTTTCTACACTATCTTAGAGAATGAAATATTTTTCTATTTTCTCCACAATCTATTTTGTCTTCAGGGTGTATTTAAGGGCTTGGTTCTCACCATTTTATGGCTAGCTTTTAAGAAGGTTTCCCAAGTGATTGAGTTCTCATCAAAGAGCTGTAGAACTTCAAGGGTCTTCTTACCTGTTTCTCTAAGGGCTTTGATATTCGCTTTTCCTTCCCCTCCGTCTTCCACCTTTAGCATAATTTCCCTTGTAGATTTCACACCTCACTATTTTCCTTTTGTATATGGTGGTTGCAATGGAAATTTCCAATCTTGATTCACACTTACCTCAAGCCATCTTTATTATCTATGTGCTAAACCAAACAGTGAGTTTTCTGGTGTATAAATGCGTGTGTTTATTTTGGAGGTCTAGCATCTTGCTTAACTAGTAAAAGAAATCGTTAAAGATATGATTATGCAAATAGAAAAATATCGTATAGTTCTAATTTAAAGATGAAGTTTTATATTTCTCTCTTTCCCAAATTTGAATTGTTATAAGAAGAGAATCATATGTGGCCCAATACACACAATTCTATATGGTATTAGTTGGCTAGGGGGTTCTTTTCAATCCCTTATTCTATTTTTCGCACAATATTTGCGATGAATAGGATGAGCAATACCCCATCACCATGTTCTTCTTTAGTAATTGCCACATTGTCAACTGTGTTGCCAAACATTGTAGCATATGCCACTATCATTATCACCCCCATGTGGCGACCCTTTTCTAGTGCATTGAGTTCAAATGTGCTCTCTTTTTCGATTTGAGATGCTTTTTCAATGACACCTATTGACGGATTACTCCTCAATTCTTTTTTGTCTCCGGCGAGCCTACGAAGCCATTGTTTAATTGTTTTCTCACGGCCTCATCAGAACCCTTTTGGAGTTTGCTTAAACTATGACATTAACAAACATCTCTCTAATTCCATTAGAAAAAATTAATTAGATTAGATTTACCAATTACAACACAACTATAGTTCCAAGGTCAATGATCAAGCCTGATGGCCATGTTGTTACCTCTTTGTGCAATGTCCTTTGGTTATCTGTTGTTCCCAACCTTCAACCCTAGTACCAAATATCTCCTATTTGTTATAGGTTTGGGGCAAAGCGCAGGAAGTCTACTCCAATGATGTCCATTGTCTCTCTAGTGTTGAGAATATGGATATGCAAATGTATCTTGGTTAGCCCGATCGTTTGATTGTTGATTATAACAATATTATGCCTTTCACTACTGGCCTCATTTTGAAGAGTTTATGAACAAATTCTCTAGACATATTTTCTTTACGAAGCGTGCCCATAAGGATTACTTTCATCATTGCTTGGACAATTTATGTCTTTTGGTTCGTAGTCCTTCCACACTTAAGTCCTTACCGTGTGAGTTGTGTTAGTAAGAAAAAAAATTCTCGTTTTACCGTCCTTAAAGTTAGTAAATGTGTTGGGGTTGGGGTGCCTTTTGCTTTAGTACACTTTGATATTTGGAGGCCTAGTTGAGTTTGTAAAACTTTAGGATATAACTGTTATGACATATTCGTTGATGATTTATCCTATTATAATTGGGTTATGATTATGAAAAATTGTTTGTGTCTTCTCCATATTTCAAAGTCTTTTTGCATGAGATTTAAAATCAATTTGAGATGTCTAAGTTTTACAAATTGAAAATGCCAGGGAGTATTTGTCTGCCCAAATTTCATTCTTTTTAACCTTTCAGATGGAATTATCATCAAACTTCATGTGCTAACATACCATAACGAAATGAGTTTGAAATAACACGTATCTTTCTTCTTCTCTGTTATGTTCCTCTCCACTTTTGGGGGTGGGGCACTTCTTACTTCTTGTTATTTGATCAACTGCATGTCATTGTCTTTCCTCAACTACCAACCTCTATACTCAATTTTGTATAGCAGTAGGACCTTTACCATATTCCACTGTGTCTTTTATTGTACCTGTGTTTGTTCATGATCTTACTCGAAGTATAGATAAATTAGGTCTCTTATGTGTGTTTTTCTTGGTTACTCTCATATCAGTAAAGGATATTGTGGTTTTTGTCCCTAACTCAAAATTTTATCTTTGTTCTGCTGGTGTCATTTGCTATGAGTCTCATCCGTTCTTTGAGTTGCTATTAATGATGTCCCTTTGGATGTTCCCCTTGTTGGTTCCTGCTTTGGTTATTGTTGTTGCTTTCTATCGCTAAATACCTATAAATGATGACTGTGGCTTCCCTGGATGGTTTCTTTTGTTGACCTTTCAGCACCATCTTATGCTCCAAATGCCCACATGACCTCTTCTTTGCCCTAAACAAAAGTATGTGGTTCCCTCACAGTCCTATTACCTATACTCTGCATTATGATGGATTATCTCCTTTATCTCCTCTTTGAATTCTGTGCCTATTCCTAAGTCTACAAGTGAAGCCATATTTGATCCTTGCTCGTAGTAGGCGATGTTGAACAAAATGGCTGCTTTACAAGTTAGTGGTGCTTTGGAGCTGGTCTTGTCCCCTGTTGCAGAGACAATCGTTGATTTTTGTTGGGTTTACATAATGAAGGCTTGATTAGATGGAAATATTGATCGATTTCAATCACTTGGAGGATATCATTCTGGCCTTGACTATGGGTACTTTCATACGGCCAAGTTTACTTTTGTATGTCTATGTCTTGCCATTGGCTACTTCACCAGTTGAATATAAGAGTGCCTTCTTGCATGAAGAGGGTTTATATGGAGCATCTCCTTGATTGTATCATTTCTGATGCCGCTCACATTGTATTTTGTCTTTCATTCTCTTTCTATCGTTTGAAGTAATCACCCTATCCTTAGTCAGGGTTTACTCTAGTTTGGTATGAGTCATTCCAGGATGATCACTTTGTGTTTTTTTTTTTTTTTTTTTTTTTTTTTTTTTTTTTTTTTTGTTTTTTTTTTTTTTTTTTTTTTATCTCTTTTTACTCTTCGTTTGGCTTGTGTATTTATTTGGTGGTGCATGTTGTTGACATTGTCAGTGTATTTATTTGGTGGTGCATGTTGTTGACATTGTCAGTTTTGGCGATGAACTTAATGAACGTCAATGCTTATGTTCACATTCAATTTCAGATGAAAGATTTGGATTCACTCAAAAATGTTTTAGGCATTGATGTTGCTCAATCCACCTCTAACATTGTCATTTTCCTAGAGAAGATATGCTCTGCATATTCTCATCCTAGTGTCACTTCTATGGACCCTTCACTAAATTAGTCATAGTAAGTACCGTGATATCATTGCTTCCTCCAACATTTTGCACAAACTTCTGAAACAGTACACAGTTTCAGTTTTTTTATCTGCTGCACTTAGCTAGTAGCTACACAATATCTAAACAAAGAGAAGCACCCCGATTAGTCTTGTACATAATAAAAAGTAAGTGCTGATTTCAAGGTGCATTTATTTCTGTATCTTTGGATTAACATGACTTCCCACCAAAAGAACAGCTTGTTTAATATGACAGTGAAATAGGTTATAACATGTAAATGTAAAGCTTATTTTAGTGTCATCCCTTGAAGTAGGAAGCCATGTTTCCAATGCTCATTTCGTGGTGTAGGGAAGGCTTGTAACCTTGTAATAAATAGCCAAGAATGTTTCTGACAGATGCTTTTCAAAAAGGTAGAACAAAGGATTTAAGGGATAATCTTTCTTTCACATTGTCTGATATTTCAGACGTAAGACGTGCTGAGGGTGAGTTGGGAGTTATATTGTTGTTGCAAGGATGTAGGGTTTGTCTTTGGTAATTTGGTGCATAAGATCAATCCTCTGGTGGGTAAATGGCTATGACATTTTGGAACCTCATCTCCTAGCTATCCAAAGCTCTGTATAACTTATAGTCAATGATCCATTAACCCTTCTGGGATATTTTCATGCAAATTGTTTTTTCCTATTCTTACTCATTCCTTGAATAAGGTTAACTTAGTGATAAATTCCTTTGGAGGTCTAAAAGCTCCCTCGAACATCACATCATTTATTTGTATTGTGGCTTGATATAATTAATACCATTGAAATATTTTGCAGGTTACTAGGATACCTATGGCGTCTAAGCAGTTCTATATCTGTTGCTCCATGCTGTTTATCTATGGAGTTCCTTATTTGTCCTTTTTGATAAATGTGCTGCCTACCACTTTTTGATCATAAGCGAATGATGTCTTTGGTAGAAGTCACGATGCAATTTTTTTTTGTGGTGATGTGCATCTAATGCTAGTTGTTGATGCCTTTATTTGAAGCCAAGCCAATTAAAATTGAGAGTTTACATATCAGAAGTTTAGGGAACATGTCAATTGAATAATCATAAAACACAATTGAGACCCTGTGATCTTATGATCCCACTAAAACGAGTCACACATGATCAATATTATTCATGACGGTGGCAGAAATCATAAGATTCTATTATCTTATGAATAATATTGATTTTGATTACCCTGATTGGATGAAGTGCAGATTCCGTATGTATTAGGTCTACTTGACACATTTGATTAAGATTAGGCACTTATGTTTGTTTCAGTACAAACTACTGCCTTTTGTGGTTCTTGACATATCATTTGGGCAGTTTTGCTCCATCGATTTTTCTGTGTATTTTTGTTGTTTTGTTTCTTCAATTTATGTAAATGAGAATTCTCTTCCTCACGATTCTTATGTTCTTTTCCTCTTCATCTTAACGGGTTTATTCTTTTACCAAAAACTAAATACATGTACATTTGTATGTTTTTTTTTAGTTAAAAACCACATTAAAGTGGTGGGTTTTTTAAGTGGCAACTCAATACACTCTGTTATGGAGATGATTTGATTATGTTAGAGATATGATTTGATTACATTTAGAGAACTAAAATTATTAAGAAGTGAGTTTAAGTCGAACTCATTCTCACAAAACTGGTTTGTAAGGTAAAAATTGCTCACTTATATACTGTAGAATGACTTTATCTCTAGTCAAGATAAGATCTTCTTGATTAATAGTAACAATGCTCATGTTTACACAACATACAAAATTCATTATATTCCTTTGTGGTTTCTCTATTATTCTCAACATGATACCAAAGTGGCACCATCCTCCATTACCCTTATTGTCACCTATCCTTTCAACATGGCTTTCTTCGATGAATACTATTTGTTGTCAATATTATTTGGTGAATACTATTTACTGGCAACAAGTACTATTTACCACTGATGTTTTCCCCAGCGGGTACGGTTTACCGCTAATGTTTGTCTGGTGAATATTGTCTACCAACAACTTTTTTCTAGCAAGTACGGTTTTCTGCTGATGTTTTTTCCGCAAGTACCATTTACTGTCAATATTTTTCAAGCGAATGCTGTTTATAACTGACATTTTTGTGTCCTATGACCTTGTCTAGTGAGCTTGTCTCATGTGATACATATCATGCACCTTAAGGGGGTCACAGGGAAAGCAAATATTGAAGTTTCCTTCTCATTAGGCTCATAGGGAAAACAAAGACTTAAGGGGGTCACCTTAAATCCACGTTGCAGTCACAATTCAACACTTGCGTCATTGTTCACCATGTGACGACTTTTTGACGAGCCTTTCTTGTCAACGTTACTCTTTATTGCCAACGTTCTTCCGAGAAGTTCTATTTATGGTTGATGTTTTCCGACAAATATTGTTTTCCACCAACAATTTTCTTGTGTTTTTTTGGTTCCTTGGGCCTTTTTCAATTGACATTATTTTTCATTGCTGATGTTTTTGGGTGATTTTATTTATTTTCTTTCGGAGAGCTTTTTTGTTTGAAAACCATCACCACTGGCGGTTAATGACTTTTTTTGCTCTCCAACAGTCGTTGTGACCTCTGGAGCACTTTTACTCCCTACAACAATGATTCTCTATTTTTTGCTGTTTTTTGCTCTCCAACAGTCGTTGTGCCCTCTGGAGCACTTTTACTCCCTACAACGATGATTCTCTACTTTTTGCTTTTTGGCAGCCGTTGTGTCCTTTGGGCGTTTTCTGATTTCTAGAAGTCATTGCCTTATTGATCTTTTTTTTCCTTTCTAGCAGCTATTGTGTCCTTTGAGCATTTTTTTTCTTAGCAACAACTGTAGTGTTCTTTGAACATTTTTTTCTTTCTAGCAACCGCTATGTCAACTACCCATTTTTTTCTCTTTAGTAATCGTCATTTCCAATGACCATTTTTAACAAGCTTGACTGTCTATGGTTCATATGTTTCAACTTGATGGGGAGTGTTGAGGATATGATTTGAAAGGACTAAATATATTGAAGATTGATTGTTATTTCGACAAAGAGAAAGTCATGTTCGAAAAATATCTACTGGCTTTGTCGTTATTTACTTTGTTAGCTTCGACAACCAATTGGTTGACATGTTTACTAAGTCTCTAAAGAGGTCTTGTGTTGAGGACATCTATATCAAGCTTGTCTCATATGATATATATGCTTTTGTTTGCGGGGGAGTGTTAGATATACGAGGTGATTATGTTAGATATATGATTTGATTAAATTAAATAGGGAGATATAATATGATTTCACAGGGAAATATCTTACCAAATATTTCCCATTATTTGGTATTGATTTTGTTAATTATTATTGTGTATCTTCTTCATTATAAATAAGAATTCTTATGTGTGTACCCAACACAAAATTCATTACATTGCTTTAACATGGTACTAGTGCGGTGCCATCTTCTGTCATTTGTTTTATCTCTAATCATTTCAACAATTGTCACTTTGACAAAAAGAAAATGTTATGCCCAGGAAATATCTACTAGTTTTGTCATTATTTATTTTTGTTAGCTTCAACAACCAACTGATTGACATGTTTACCAAGTCTCTCAAGGATTCTTGCATCGATGACATATGTAAGAAGCTTGACTCATATGACACATGCTCTAACTTGAGGGAGAGTGTTAGTATGATATCATTCGATATGGGAAATATCTTACCAAATATTTCCCATAATTAAATATTAATTTTGTTCCTTGTTGTATTTCTTCATTATAAATAAGAATACTCATGTGCGTACATAACACACGGAATTCATTTTATTCCTTCTCAGTTTCTCTTTTATCAACATTGTTCCAATGTGCTACTATCCTCCTTGACTTGTTTTGTCACTAAACCTTTAAACCCACTCCATTCCAGAATAACTGTAGTTGTTCTGAGAACTCAAACTTTCTTTGACCTAAAGACATTAGAAAATATGTATTCCATTTTTAATTTTAGTGACATTAGGTTCCATGAAAGCATTCGGTTAATTAAGAAAAAATTTGAAGTTCTTGCCTCACTGTGTCATAATTGGCAATTGTTTCCCCTACTTGTTTGATGGGTGTTGGGGAAAAGTTATCCTTTGTGGAGTTAAGGGGCATTTCCCATGGTTCCCTTCTGTAGGTCTTTATGTACGGTGTTTTGCTCCCACAAAAACTTTTTCTCGTGAATTAAATGTTTGTTTAATGTCAGTAATTTGAATTTACTGTTTAGATTTTGTTGGCTCTGAGTGTAATGAAAGATTTTGCTGGATTATCCAGTGGTTATTCTTGAAGTTTAACTAGGTGTGAAGTATCCGTTTGGGGTGTTTTGAAAATGATGAATCTGATAATTGCCCAATATTTTTATTTAGTTCAAATGTGTACTTAGTCAATTAAGATAGAAGTTTATCATTTATTTTTCTTTGCAGGTATGTACCATCTTTTATTCCACCTCCAATGGCAACCAAGGGGAAAGAATCTGAAAGGAAAGTCTGTATCTCAATTGAAGCTTTGACCTCTACTTTTTGCTTTCCAGTTCTATTGCATCCAGATATAATGCTTGTTTGCTGAACTTTGTAGAAAGAGGAGGAAAAACCAAAGGAGAAAGAGAAAGGCAAGTCAAGAAATATTGATCATTTTATGGAGGAGCTAAAGCATGAGCAAGAGATGAGGGAGAGGCGAAATCAAGAACGTGAGCATTGGCGTGACGGTCGTCATGCAGAACATTCTGCTGTAAGTGATGCTGTTAACATGTTTCATGTAGTTGGCGGTTGGATTTTTCATCTCTCTTTCTTTAAATACATAGGGCATGTTTATTGCATGTAGATTTCTCTTTGAAGTAATTGTGAAATGCTGTGGATGAGACTAAAGGTTAATAAGGCATTCGGATGTTAACTGTATATCAACATAGCGCATTAAGGAATAGTTGTATATTGTACTGTAATACTGCAGAACATGCATGTGTTTTCTTGGGGAGAACTGTGTTAGTCTGTAGCTAACATTACCAACTAACACAACAGATGATCCCTTATTTGACTACTCAGTTCTGTTACCACCCTGTTATAACAGATCATCTATTAGCTAACTCATCCAGTTATAACAGCATCTCCCATCCTATTTCCCATATAAATATATAGTCAAAGATGTATTCCAAATGCATAGTGATCCACTTTGTATCTATGAAACCAGTATACTTCTGTATCTCTTCTAAATTCTCTCAATTTTCCTCATTTTCAGCTCAACTAAATCTCAACAATAAGTATATGATGAATTGCATCGTATAATCTCATTTTTATCTTAATGCTTTGATTTCTTTTTGCCTATTTTGATTTTTATGCATGACAATTATTACCCTATGTACTTATAATTTACAATGATGAGAATAGTTATCTGTATGTTGTAATTTCATTTTTGTTTCTCACGTTCACTAAATTTAAAGCCGTTTTACTGATAGTTTTCCCCCTTAAAACAGTCCAGTCGCTTTGATGAGCTGCCTGATGACTTTGACCCTAGTGGAAAACTTCCAGGATCATTTGATGATGGTGATCCTCAGACTACAAATCTTTATGTTGGAAATCTCTCACCCAAGGTTTGAGTGTCCCCTCAATAACTGGCCTTTGTTGTTCTTTGAGAATTAAGTACCTGTTAGTCTTATCTTGCAGTTTAATGATTGTAGGTTGATGAAAATTTTCTTCTCCGTACTTTTGGAAGATTTGGACCTATTGCTAGTGTGAAGATTATGTGGCCAAGGACAGAGGAGGAGCGAAGGCGGCAAAGAAACTGTGGCTTTGTAGCTTTCATGAACAGAGCTGATGGACAGGCAGCAAAAGATGAAATGCAAGGTCTGGTTCATTTGTCTGAAATCAAAACACAAACTCTTGTAGCTTAGCATGTATATTCATTGAGTTTATGCTTCAAAAATATGTTAATACATGACGGAGGATGAATATTTGTGCAGGAGTTGTGGTTTATGAATATGAATTGAAAATTGGATGGGGAAGGTCTGTTGCCCTCCCATCGCAAGCACTACCTGCACCTCCACCAGGGCATATGGCCATCAGGAGTAAGGAGGTATTACTGTTAAATTGTTTAAAAGAAAAGAGTTAGGGTCTGTTTTCTATATTTGAAACTTTATTTTTAAAAACTAAGATATTTGTTTTATAAGAATAGTTTTTGAAACAGTTTTGGAAGTTTTCTATTTTCTATTATTCGCTGTCTTCTCAGTGTTGTGACATCTTCTCCCCCTACTCTATATAAAAGTAGTTTATGAAAATTATTTTTTAAAGCAGTTTTTAAAAATTAAAGACAAAAAACCCCTAATATAAAGAATTTCTGTGAACAATTATCATTTTCAAGTGGTTATTTATAGGAGAATATATTCAAATTTTAATTTCATTTATTTTTTCTGTTTTGCTAGCTGTCTGTTAGGCAGTTATAACTGACACAACTGTCACCTCATCGTTATATCTTTCTGTGAGGATGTTTATTTATACTTGTACAACGAAAGCTTAGCATCTTTGTAATCTTTCAATACTCAGTAATGCAATAATACAGTTTCCTTTTGTCTCTATATTTTTTCTGTACATTCAGTATTATTTAATTCAAAATGAGCAATCGCTTCCAAGTGTTTATTTGTTCTGTCATTATTATTACTCCAATCGTCCAAATAATTCCTAAACTAGAACGTCCCGAATGTCCTTCCCGCTCAAAAATAAAATTAAAAATCTCAAACGAAAGGAACTTAGCCATGCTATCTGCTGTGTTTTTCTAGCCCCCAATTGAGAAGATAAAATGCCAGGAAGGATAAATATCTTGATGATTTATTTTGACTTTTAACATCTTAAAATGTCTAGACTATCTTGCAAATTCAAGGTTGCCTATTGACTGACCAGACCGTTCTTTCGCATTGGAATTCTTGTTTTTATTTGCAGGGCAGTACTGTGATATTGTCTGGTCCTTCAGGCCCACCATTAACATCCGTGCCGAATCAGAATTCTGAGCTGGTTAGATTGCCTTTAATTTTTATATTTATTCTATATTGCGGTGATAAGTACAGAAATCATTATTGAAATTGTAATTGTATGTGGAACACTAATTTGATGCATCTTCATTGCATCTACCTTTTGGAAACTGTGAGTATTGTATAAGATAGCAGTTCTCTGACTCGGGTGAAACACTTATTCTGTTTTATTCAATTGATCAGTGACAATATATTTCATCTTTTCTAGTTCTGTCTACAAACTCAACAGAAACATGGACGTGTATTTTTCTATTTATCATATAAAGTATCATCTTTTTGTTTTATTCTTTTTTTTTTTGTGTCTCTATGGACAAGTATTCTTAGTACCAGGTAGTAGGAACCAAGTTTCCAAGACCTGAACCACCAAGAAGCTTTGATATTGCTCAGTTTTGGGTACTCTAGTTTATATAGTTGGATTGAAATGCTAAATATTTCTCTGGCCAATAGTCTTGAGTTCATTCAGGATAGAATAACATTTTAATCTTTTTAGCTTCTTTATAGTGTTCTGATTATCAATTTAGGGAAGTGTTTTTGTTATATCTTTAATGTGACTGACTTGCTGTGTTGCATTGTTTTTTATCCCTTTTTTTTTTTTTATTTCTTTATTTTGTTGTCTTGTTCTCCGCAAGTATTTCTTTTCCTCAACTTTTGTATCTTTCTAAACAATCCTTTTTCTTGTGTGTAAAAACAGATCGCAGTAATATATATAAAAAAGTTACAAACATACTAGATGTACAATTACATCTTGGTTCGCATTCCTAATGTTTTTGATGTAATGGTTCTTTGTCCTCATATTCCTGCTATAATTCATTGTAGGTTCTAACTCCTAATGTTCCTGATATAATGGTTACACCTCCTGAGGATGAACATTTAAGACATGTAATTGATACAATGGCTTTGTATGTCCTGGATGGAGGATGTGCTTTTGAACAAGCTATTATGGAGAGGGGTCGTGGCAATCCTCTTTTCAATTTCTTGTTTGTCCTTGGCTCGAAGGAACATACGTACTACGTTTGGAGACTCTACTCATTTGCTCAGGTAAAAACAATTTCCTTTGTGAGAGTGCAATTTACTTTTTGGGAATGTGTTGACTAAACAAAATGCTTTAGTACTGGCAATATATTAGCATTGAAGAATCCATAAAAGTAAAAAGTTTCTTTGACGTAATAGTGTGATATAAGAGGTTTTGGAGGGTGACATTATGTGTTGTTTGCCTGTAATGCAGGGTGATACCCTTCAAAGATGGAGGACCGAACCTTTTATCATGATAACGGGTAGTGGGAGGTACTCTAATTATTTTTTCCCCTTATATTATGTTTTTAATTACTGTAAAAAAAATTAAAAAATAAAGAACATTGGTGGATTGTTTTGTTTGCCGATGTTGTGTATGAATTGAATGGGTCATTAGTAATAAAGTATAACGTAGACAAATATAATTTTCTTTCCGCAGATGGATTCCTCCCTCATTACCAACATCAAAAAGTCCAGAACATGAAAAGGAGTCTGGTTCCACACATGCTGGAGGAAGAAGCAGGGTACTTTCATTGTTGTGTGTTCAATTCGGTTGAATGTAATTTCTCAACAATACTCTCTCCTGATCTACAAGCATCCATAACTTTCCGTGTTTTGATTGAATGTTGTAGCGTGTTGAGCCTGAAAGAACCCTGACTGATGCCCAGAGGGATGAATTTGAGGATATGCTGCGTGCTTTAACATTAGAGAGGAGCCAAATAAAAGAGGCCATGGGGTTTTCTTTAGATAATGCTGATGCAGCTGGCGAGGTAGAACTGTCATTCTGCTCATTGGCTATTGAAATGCCCTCAGTATAATTGAAATTGCTGGTTTAAAGTCAGTAAAACTATCTTCAGCTACTCCATTTTAGCCCACTTGCTTACCCGATTCATTAATGGCATCTATTATTCCATTTTAGTAAACCTAATTCTTGCTCAAATCTTTGCACTGGGCTTAGACAACCTGATGGCAAGGTCTGGGCTTGACCTGGCCTATCTCATCCCTAAATAATCAATCTATTCGTGACAACTTTGTACCATAACAAAGATACTAAGTTTATCTTGAATTGATCTCTGCTCATTGCTTACAAGGAAAGTATTCTTCATTTATAAGTAACCAAGCACTATTACTAAAATAATAGTATAATCCTATTACTAAGCTGATCAAAACAGAAAGACCCAAAGTTTCAAACAGAAAATTACTAATGACTTGCCATTAAAAAAATTGGAAATTACTGCAACTTTGCTAGTTACTATTGATCCAAATTCAGAAGTATGATGTTAGCATTTGTGTTAGCGTCCCTTTTCCTTCTAGTTTTTCTCCTATCTTGGATTTGAGTTCAGGCTGAGCCAAACACCCATAGTTGACATGGTCAGGCTGCAGAATTCCGGAAGAGCTATATGAATATAGTATTTTACTAAAATATACACAGCCCATGCAACAATTAGCACACATGGCCCTTTCAGTTAGAATAACATTAGAATGTATGTATTATTTAACATAAAAATTAAGTTAATCTGATGAACACATTACGCCATTTCATTGACAGAGAAAATTGTATGTTATTGTTCTCTTGGTATCATTTACTATTCAATTATCCTTTATTTTGTATGTTTTGGAGAATGCTTTCTTGATTTTTATATCTTAACTGCAGATAGTTGAAGTCTTGACTGAATCCTTGACACTTAAAGAAACCCCCATTCCAACTAAAATTGCAAGGCTTATGCTTGTCTCTGATATTCTTCATAATAGTAGTGCTCCTGTAAGAAATGCGTCAGCATATCGCACCAAGTTTGAAGCAACATTACCAGACATAATGGAGAGTTTTAATGACTTGTATCGTAGCATAATGGGGCGTATTACTGCTGAAGCCCTAAAGGTAGACTGAACAATAGTAGATTGCCTGATATAAGTTCTAGTTTTCTTTCTTGCTGTTTGGTGATCTTTGTCTGAAATGTTCCAGGAACGAGTGCTGAAAGTTTTACAAGTTTGGGCAGACTGGTTTCTATTTTCAGATGCTTATGTCAATGGCTTAAGAGCTACTTTTCTTCGACCTGGGAACTCTGGTGTAATTCCATTTCATTCCATATGTGGGGATGCACCTGAGATTGAGCAGAAGACCGCTTCTGAAGATATTGTTGTTGGTGGCAAGACCAACCAAGATGCTGCATTGGCAATGGGTCGAGGGGCTGCAATGAAGGAGCTAATGAGTCTTCCTCTGGCTGAGCTGGAAAGACGGTGCCGACACAATGGACTGTCACTTGTTGGTGGTAGAGAAATGATGGTTGCACGTTTGTTAAGTCTTGAAGAGGCAGAAAAGCAGAGAGGTTATGAACTAGATGATGAATTGAAATATGCCCACAACCAAGTGACTTCTGGGAAGTATTCAAGTAATCGGCAAGAAACAAGTGCAGAGCCTGAACCAGTAGGACTTTCTGCATGGAATCACTATGGGGATGAAGATTTGCCGTCACAGAGCAGAAGTTCCGTATCTTTAGCCTCTACACTTCCTATTCCACAACCTGAACTTAAGGCATTCACTAAAAAGGAAAAGAGTGATCCAGTTCTGCCAGCCTCTAAATGGGCTCGGGAGGATGATGAGAGTGACGATGAACAAAGGAAAGGTGGAAAAAATCTCGGCTTAAGTTACTCATCTTCTGGTAGTGAGAATGTGGATGATGGTCTTATTAAAGCTGATGAATCAGAGTCTGCAGCTGGTACGAGTTTTCCAGCTCACGCTGACAGTGGAATGAATGAAGAGCAGAGGTTTTAATATATTGTGACTTAATTTCTCTCTTTCATTCTTTCGGTGGTAGATTGCCTATGGAACTGAATACCGATAATGCCTTTTTGTTCAGCTTGCATTTACTTCCATCTGACTGTTCTTGTGTTTTCTTTTATATTTCATCGTGCTTATAATTTTCTATCCCCAAAAGCTATTCAAATTCATTATCTTTTTTGGGGTGGGTAGGGTACAGCCAGTAAAAGGTTTATATTATATATGTCTGCTTATGGAGCTTTCCATGGACAGGCAAAAGCTAAGACGCTTGGAGGTTGCTTTAATTGAATACCGTGAATCTCTTGAAGAAAGGGGAATTAAAAATTTGGAGGAAATTGACAAGAAAGTTGAGTCACATCGAAAACGGCTGCAAGCAGAATATGGATTATCAGATTCTGGTGAAGATGGTAAAGGCAATAGTAAGTTCTTTCTATTTGTGTTTTTCTTTTGAAAGTTGTAAAGAAGGAATTGATTTTTCATTTACTGACATCCTAATGACATTGTGAAAATTTGGATAACTTTATTACTGGTTTAGATGTGGTACTGCATTGTAATTAATAATTACTAATTATTCAACAATTGCCTAGAAAATTCAATAACTTGACAGTCATCTGCTTAAGTATGAATCACATTCTGCAATCATGCTAGAAACTAAAGAAAATGGATCATTTTAAATTTGGATTTTTATATGTTGCCTACTGCACCTCAGTGATGGTAAATTACCGTAGTTGCATGTGATCCTATTTCCTATTTGAGATGGTGCTTTTTGAGTAGCTTTATGAGGGATTTGTACTTGAAGTATGATTTGATAACACAATTATTTAATTTATGTTGTCTATCATATTCATTTTCTTTTGGGCCATTAAATAAAATTTCCACGTTATGTTTCAGAAGGTGTTAAGTAATAATAAAGCTGGATAGTAAAGTATACAACGGAGTTTATTTGCATTTTAAATGAGGATGCTCAACCTGAATTTTGATTACATTTAATGTCTTCGGAACCTGGCATCATAGGCTCAGCTCCCAATTCCTTATCCACTCTCTATGAAAGAAAGAAAAAACATAATTGTTTACACGTCTGGAATTTTGTTTAGTACGAGAAAACAAAAATGCAGGAATCAGATGCTTGGAGTGAAGTGCACAAAATATCTAGGCATGACCGTTGTCATGTGCATGCTTTCATACGTCTTTTTTTTATTCCTTCCTCTAACTCTTTCACCTTTTCCGTGCATTCTACTAATTTTTTTAAAAAATGTCATTAAAATGAGAAAATTATATCTGTGAGTGTTATTCTGCATCAATCTTTCAAATGATGTAAAAATTTAGAATGTGAAGAATTTTGTTTATCATTTTATAAACGCAGGAAGAACTTCAGAAAGGAGGGATAGGCATGATGTCTCAAGGAAACGGCACCGAAGCCGGAGTCCAAGTAATAGTCCACAACCAAAATTATCTGGGAAAGACAAGGACAGAGAGCATGATTTAGAAAGGGATCGAGACAGGCAAAGGGACAGAAGTTATGATTTCGATACTGAAAGAGGAAAGGACCGGCACCGGGAAAAGAGTGGAAGCAGAGAGAGGGATGATCACGATAAGGATAGAAGCAGGGATAGGGACAGGGATAGGAGAAGACGGACCAAATAAGAACATTCGAGGTCTTTCAACACTGAGATCTGTTATCTTACTGATTTGCAGATTGCTTTGTAAAAGTCTGGAGGACAGTTGGCTTTTTGTCATCGTAGGGGGCTATTGGCAATGTGATTGGTACCTGCTGGGAGATAGGGATGAAACGTCAGCCAGGAAATTGTTACTGTAGACAATCTTTGGAAGTGCTAAGTGGTAACTGGCTCTTGATACCCCCATATTTTTAACAATGTAATTTAAGACTTTAAATCGTTAATTTTGCCCGTGAATTAGTGCATGCTGTTAAAATTAAGAGGGTTCTGTTTATACTAATTGAGAATTAACAGGGAGATTCGGCTGATTATGTGTTTGGGTAAGTTGTAGTTTTAAACATTATTGCGTAATGATGCATGTTAGTTAGTACGTGGACGAAATTTGAAATCCCATGCTCGGTATTTGATAAAATCAATAATTTAGTTTACCTATTGAATGTTTTGACAGTTGTATAACTATTCTCTTGTTGTCTTTTTTTAGTCCAGGTGCTCGACTGTGTAGCTTTTGGAGAGCTACTTTTTGGGTAGTGTATAAACTCAAAGGGAGTGGGATCGTGATTTTAAATCTTTTTAGCAAATATCTTATGTAGTCTGCAAAATTTAGTATTGGAAAAGCAATTCTAAAACGACGTTGTAAAACACGAGATAGAAAGTTTTTATACCGATTAGTTTCTATCATTGACACCACAATCAATTTTTAGCAAACAACCAACTTCAACCAATTTGTTTTACAAACCTACCACTGGTTCAACCTATAAGCGTTCTTACAACGGTATCTTCAAGTTGTGTAGTTTAGATATTCTTTTATCACTATTGTCTCTAGACTCTGTTCGCACTTGTTAACAAACAAATATTAAACATGACGAAGTATAGACATTTGAATTTTACAGAGTATGAAATTTTTTCTTAAGCTTTAGAGTTTGGTGTTGTTAGTCTTCAAATATCTTTCCTAAGCGAGGACTTGTGAGAATGGGAAGCTATATATATCTTTTATTTTTGCTTATTAGGATTATTATACATTAAGACCTAGAGAGATGTCTTACAACATTTTTGGTTGATGAAAAGATTCTAAATTCTGAAAGCGGACATCTAAAAGACCTTTTTAAGCATTTATCACAAATAAACCTTTGATCATAGTGAAAACATAAGTGTTTGATTTTCCCTTTTGTTAGTTTGATGTAACCAGATGTAAATACTCAATTTTAAATTTATATATATTTTCAATTATATTGTGTTTCTCTATGTTTAATGCTTGTATGAGTTTAATCACTTTTTACTTGTTTAATTGGAGTTTGATTGACTTTGAAAAATGCTTTTAATCCTAAAATATTGAAAATAACACTTAATTGTAATTAATGTTAAGGATATATTGATATATTGATTTTATTTAGACATCTTTTAAAACTCTTGTTTCGTAATGTTGATTGATTAATTATAATTTGTAAGGAGTTGAGATTATAATAAATCAATTTAGGTTTATTTGTTTAAGGAATTAAAATTTGAATTAGTTGATGAGTTCATATTGGGTTAACAAAGCAAAGTTTTTATTAAGTAAATTATTATGAAATGTGGCTTTTAGAAATTTTTATTTTTATTTTTCATCTTTATCTTCTTATTTTTATTTTTATTTGTTGTTTCTTATCTTTTACATTTGTTTTTAGAAAATTCTTTATTTACTTTATAATTGCTGCACTTATTTAAAAACATAAGTTAACATAGTAATAAATTCGTAAAAATACTTCAACTAATATCACTTATTGAGATAATATTCCTTCCAGCTTCGGTGCAATAAGTTCAATTTAGAGGAAAAAAATAGTTATATCTCCTCTCAAGCTAAATCCTTTTTCAATACGAAACTCATGTTCACGAAAGCTCTAATAAATGAAAAAAAAAAAAAAAAAAAAATTTTAAAAAAAATTTAATATAAAAAATAAAAAAAAAAAAAAAAACTAACTTTTACATGAACTTTAGTAGTAAAGTGAAAGATCATGCACGAATAATATAACAAAAAACAAAAACTGTTTAGAAATTATATCAATAATAACAAAACAAATAAAAACAAAACAATAATGTGAACCTTTTCCACACCTGATTCACAAGGAAGGGTATGAGTCTATAACTTTATTTTTTTTATCATTTCTAACTTTTAAAATGCTAATAACCTTGACTTAAGTTAAAATATTTTGATTAGTGCATAAATTTCACTAGGCGGGAGAAATTAGAGAAAAAAAATATAAGTTGATCGATGAGTTAAAAATGAAAAGATGAAAACAAGAATCACGTTATTCTGTTGATGACAAGATCAAATCATATGATATTTAGACGAAAATAACTTCTTTTTTTTTAAATATTCAATAGAATGAAAACTTTTAATGACATTCAACGGAGAATATCAAATTTTGTAAGATACTTAAACTAATTAATCCTAAATATAAATAACTAATTATCTAAAAATCTACTTTATCCATCTAAAACATATTATTTGTTATTATTGCATCACATTATTCAATGACTCTTAAAGGAAAAACTCTTGAACAAGAAAATCCCAAATCTCACGTGGAACATCTTAGAATGTCCAAATTATAATTATTTTACATTATTCATGTTTGTCTAAATGTAACATAAAATTAACTAACTAAATTAACATAACTACTTATTATTCATCAACAATTTCTAATTGTTTTCAAATATTAAATGTAGGTTTACTTTATGACTTGATGAATAAGTTGTACATACTTTTAATAAATGTTTTTTCCCTCACCTTATGTTATTACAAAAATCTACTTTATAGGATAAATAGGTTAAACATGAACACCTACTAATATAATCAACATAGATTAAACTTTAGAATTTTATTGTTTAGGATTTTAAGACTAAAACTTTAAATTTTACTTACTTTTAACAAACAACAAATGAATACAAAATATCTACTTTCAACATATGAATTGCTTTTTTGTTCCCAACCATATGAATTGTTTTTTTTTTTGTTCCTCACCTTGTTATGACACTTTTTTTTTTTTTTTTTTTTTT
>Ga0209700_105231_pt1 | contig 22161 bp, 11 predicted proteins | sample SiratroredBW_FD_187528 | JGI IMG/M metagenome (GOLD analysis project Ga0209700, IMG submission 187528) | Root nodule microbial communities of legume samples collected from California, USA - Siratro red BW (SPAdes) (version 2) | ecosystem: Host-associated > Plants > Roots > Nodule | place: USA... | reverse complement strand
AGTTTGAAGTTTATCAAGCCTCCAAGTGGGAGATTGTTGGGCTTTGTGGAGGCTTGATTTGAGTTAGGCCCAATTAGACAGTAACCCTAGTTTCTCCCTATAAATACACAACTTGTATTTGTAATCTTGAGCAATCACAAGTGAATAAAATTCTTCCTGTTGCACGTGGATTAGGGAAACCGAACCACGTTAAATCTTGTGTGTTGCCCGTGTTCCGTTTTTTCTTCTATTCCTTGCAGATTATTTGTGTGTGTTGTTTGTTTAAGACTCATCACATACAAGCACAAACTTCATTGATATGCACGTTCATTGAGATACAATCAAACATTATATGTAGACACCTTCTTCAACAAAGGTTGGTTACGAGAGACTACCCTCTTGTGCTAGAGCTGACCCAAGTCTAGTTAGTTAGTCGGTTGATTGATTTGCACTATAAGTAGCAGCAAAAGAAGGATAGAGAAGCTAAATGACAAACCTTTTCACCTCTCTCAATATACTTAACAGCAACAAGTTCCTCGGTGTGCTTGTCCCTCATAAGCCTGGCTACACCGAAGTTGCCGGAACCAATGTCACGCACAAGTTCATAGCGATCACTGTCATGCATGATCGGCATATCCATTCCTGGTCCAACAGCCATAGCATTCCGATCCATTGGGTTTAAAAAAGAAGTCTTTTTGAAGCACAGAACCCCCAACAAGAAGCTAAACTCTCACATTATTATCATTCTGAAAGAAAAAGCAAAAGCAGAAAGGTGACACCGAAACCCTTGTTGAGGTTGAAGAAATGCGAGGGCTTTGACGTGGTTGGGTGTGGGCCACTGGATTTAGAGTTGGTGGGTGAAGAAAGAGACGAGAAATGGTTCCACCCCGTGAAAGGTTCACCAACCCAAATGAGGATTTGGGATTTTGAGAAGTTGGATATGTACAGCATGCATTGTAGTAGTAGTATGAGTGCAATCCAGTTGCAAATTGGCGGTGACACACTCGTGAACTGTCTCTCTCTCGATGCTTCTGTGTTATATGCTGTCTTTCTGTTCGGTGCTCTTCAGATTTTACCTCTTTTATATCTTACTGCAAACAACTTTACGTTACACACGAACAAATCCACACAGTAGAATTATGAGATTATTTGATGAATGCCAAGTTTGTGTTTTACCTAAGGAAAAGGTTACGTGAAGTTCATTCAAATCTATTTTGAAAGGAATTTATTGAAACTTGTGCACATTTTAATATTAACATGTTTTTTTATAATTATAAAAATTTTAATTAAATGGCACATATGTAGAAAGAAGGCTTTTACAGTTTTTAGTAACGATTACTTATTTGCGTCTGAGTTATTTGGTGTTCTTGTCCGTGAAACACATTATCACATAAAAGCATAAATGGCCTCCTAATTTAGCTATTTTCACTTATTTTCAATATTGATCTATTAACCGTACAAACAAAACTTTCAAAAATGATTGAAAAAAATTTGAGAACAGTTGGCGACAGGTGAGAACTATTGTAACATTTTTATATGTTACTATAATTCTTGTATTGCCCATTGTTATATCTGTAAAATACAATCACAATTCTAATAGTAATTGTCTTTATATCTATTATCAATATATATTTTCTTAGAAATTTATATGTACACTTAATGATAGGTGTAACAACAATTATCATCGTATGTGTTTTAATGTTAAGTTTGTTTTATGGCGAGTTTAAAATTGTATTGAATATCATATTACCAAATTTGCAAGTATGATTAATTAGGTTTTATAATATCACATATCACATCATAAACATAAATACCAACAACAAATGATCTAGAATAATTTTGAATTAATATATAATTTATTTACAATATAATCAATATATGTTATAAAAATATTCTACTTAATTTTTTATAAGTGTCACAGAGATTGATAAAATACCTTTTTCATACATTTGACATGGTCTACCGTTTGTGAGTTCAACAATTGTTAAATATTTACAACACTTGCACAAGATTACGAACAAGAAATAGTTAATCTAGTGATGAATTGGTCCTTATTCTAATGTCTTTCAATTCTAGCTCCTACAATAATTATGACCTATTGCATTATGTAATATCCAAACTCACAATTTCTGCTTTTTTTACACTATAGTTTGAAAACGAATATAATTAAATCAATTAATTAATATACATAAGTGAATAAATAGTGGGATTGAAATACTTTAATTGTATTTATACTAATTTTTATAATTTTGTACTTGTAACAACTTAAAAAAATCTGTCATTTAAGTAAAAATAATAAAAGTAGAATGAGCACCTGACTATTATATTATTAAATTAAAAACAAATATTTATAGAAAAAGTTAATAGTCAAGTCTCATTCCCACTTGAGCCACAATCTTTCTAAAATTCCTGACTTCCTTTTTCTCTAACTTCTCTCTAAGTCTCTGCATCCGCCTTCCATCAATTTTTCGACCGGAGCCCACCGTTGGACTTGTGGCAGAGAACAAAGCGAGTCTACCCGATTAAAATCTTTGTTAAAATAAGTTTGTTTTCTACCCTCTTTCCTTAGAGTCAGTTTTAGGTTTTCATCTTTCCTCTGCTTTCTGAGCTTGCGTGTGCTCTTTGAGCCAGCCATCAGACGATGCCTTTGTGAGCTCAGTTCCCTAGTGTATTAGTCTGATCGTTGATCATAGATCTTTTGGTGCATATTCGAGTTCTTAAGGGGTTTGGGCTATAGGGGCTGTTAGAGAGAACATCCATTGCGATTCAGGTAAGGTAAGCTGACATGCAAGTGTCCAATTTCAGTCTAATTGTAAATTAAGGTCTGATAGGCTAGCATCTGTGAATTTCGTTTATGACAATTTTGTGTGGGTCTGAGACTTGAATTCTGTTCTGGTTGTTGAATTGATTTTTGCATGTACACTGTGATTCTGTGAAATTTAATGTTAGGTTGTTCTGCTAAGTGGACTGCTTTTGTGCTAGGGTAGATTGATCAACTTGTATGCTAGTTGAATTATGCTTAAGTTAGTCATCTGAGACACATCTAATAGCTCTGAAATGGTAATAATTGCATAATTTATTTAAAAGGCCACTCTTTTCTGCATAATTCGCCCAGGCGAGAATGGTTTCGAAGAGCAAGTGTGCTTTTTGGACTGTTTTCTCCCAGGCGAGAAGGTAACTTCACTTAGGCAAGGATAATCTCGCCCAACGAGAAAGCCCCTGGAGCAAGTGTGCTCTCTAGAATATTTTTGCCCAGGCGATAAATCATTCGCCCAAACGAGGAGGTATTCTCACCTAGGTGAGAGTAATGTCGCCCAGGTGAGAAAGTCCCTGGAGCAAGTGTGCTCTCTGGAGTGTTTTCGCTAAAGCAAGAAAGTTTTCGCTCGGGTGAGGGAGATTTTCGCTCGGCCAAAAAAAGAAGAAAAAAGAAACTTCTTTTGGACTTTCGATTTTGATTGTTTGATTCGTTTTGTAATGCTATGTATAGATTTATAAGAATATATTAATTGAAAAATTTAAATCTAATAGTATTGATGTTTTAGTGATTTCTGTCATTTTCTTTTTTTTAGATTGAGACTGAAAAGAGAGTGAATGCATGAGTATAGATCTATTTTATGATGTGATATTGATAGAGTATTGATGAAGTCAGTCAAAGCCTAGGCATAGTGTTTTCAGGAAAGAAAACCCTCGTGTCTGGGTTAGTTAGGAAGTGCATTGTCTAAAGATTTGGTTAACGATTGATATCCTGAGTCTACTAGTAATAGGAGTCAAATAAATGATCATTACTAGGTGGTGAGAGTCGAAGGAGATTTGAACTGGGTGACTGCAGCTTGAAACATAGCTGGTCAGAAAAGTCCTAGAGGGACTAACCCTATCATACATGATTGATGATTCATTTGTTTAGAGGTTGTGTGAGTTCACAACTTGGAGATGTATGACAGGTGCATATCTCGGGGTCTATTCAATGCACGAGTCTTCTGAGAGTAGATTCAAGTTTGTTATGTGAGTTAGAGTCATATAGTTATAAATGTGAAAGAAATTGAGTTAAGTAATTTGTTTTTGACTAGCCTATGTATTGTTGATGTTTGTTATTGATTTTGGAGTTATTTTAAGATGTTTTCAATTCATATGCTTACCCTTTTCTTGTTTGCATTGTTGTCTATATTATCTATTTGTGATGATCGTGTGTTACACGAGAATAGAGGATACTGCAAGGTAGACTGTGGATAATCTCTTGTACTAAGTTAGACTTCATTAGCATTAGATATTTTGAAAAACTTGCATATGGTTTTGTAAATATATGTTTAAGATTTCAGTTTAGTATGAGTATGTATTTGATGCATGTTGAGCATGGATTAATGTAATATGCACAAGATTATGCTATCATAGCTACTTAAATAGAAGTTTATTATCGTGGGGTGGTACAGTACTTGGTCTATCATTTAATATATTATATTCAAAGTAGAAACTAAAAACATAAAAAATAGTGTTTAGAGTATAACTATATAAGATTAATGTAATAAATATAAAAAAGAATTATATTCCTTACCCGTTTAGTAGTTGTTTAAAGTATGCAAGAGACTTTTTATGAAATGAACAGAATCACAAAATAGTGTGATCGTATATATATATATATATATATATATATATATATATATATATATATATAACAAGTAATTATCAATGAAGCATTGAAAATTAATTATAGTGATAAATTTAAATTATTAACTATAACTTATTTATTAAAAATTGACTTACTTGTGAATATACAAAACAAAATTATTTCTTCTTCAAGGAGATATTGAAAAATTCTTAATCTCACTAAGTTTTTGAAGAAACTTAGTTAGATCCTCTTTCAAGGAAGATTCCTTGAAGATGAAAATAGGAGAAGTACTCCTTTAATGATCTCAAAGAATAAGAAGAATGCTTTTGTAAGAGCAACTCAATTCTAAATCAATTCAATGTGAGTTGTACATGTGACAAGGGACTCTATTTATATATGGCATAGCTCCCCTTGCAAGCTTAGTCAGTTCAGTATAGGACTAAAAGACACAAAAGTGGGATGTCCAAATGCTAAAGAGGAATGCCCAAAAATGAATTGAAATTGACCTATTATAGGTTATGTGGAACTTCATGCTCCATACTATTAGCAATTTTCGCATTGATGGCACGTGCATCAGTCGTAATGTAGCAAGTAATAAATTACCGTTCATTTACAAGACATTTGTGCAATATAAATTAATAATTACATTACAATTATAATAAATTCATATTCAAGAAGTATTTTATAATTTGGTTTTATGTACAAAAATTTAAAAATAATTAAAATACTATTTTATAATTTTATCAACAATTCAATGTACAAAAAGGATAAATAATAATATGATAAACTTGACAGGGTTAGATCTCATCAATCTTCACTCTCATGTATAAAAATGTTACTTTCTTTCCTATCAATTATCAATGCCAACCCACAATAATACTCAACCCCAATTCCACAGCACATGAGCCTAAGATTATCTATTAATCGTCAATTGTTTGATCAATTATATAAATGAATCTTACATTCACATAAGGATCCTAAGACAACAAATAAATCACGCTCTATTCCTAGACACGAACTTTCATTCGATAAGTTAATTCATATCTAAATTGCAAGTGATATTTCTCAATACCCCAAGAATCAATAATCACGTTATGAATCAACACAATAGGCACTAAGCATAGAATTAAAATACTGATATATTGAAGGGAAAGACAAAAATATTAAATAAAAAATAATTACATGAGAGTTTAGAAAGTTTTAACCTAACCCCAACAATAATAGATTTCGCTCTTCATAGACATAAGAATACTAAACCTTACAAAAGAGCAGTGGAATATGAAAAAGAATCCATAAGAAATCCTAAGAATGTCGTCTAAGAGTCATTCCAACAAGCAAAACTGTCTAACCCTAGTGCAAACAACTATTAAATAGAATTCTAATTTAGATGTTCGTGTTTGGCTCAGGTCAGCTACACCAGGCACCACTGGATTTTGATGCAGATCCAAGCTCTAAAGGCCAACTTGCATCGACCTATGTAGGTTGCATTGGGAACATTTCTCTAACCTTACTCTTGGGTTCTCTTGCGCCAGACTAAGGTTTGCTGAGTCAGGCTTGACTTCTTTTACTCAATTTATTCTCCTTTCTCTCACTCATTCTAGGTTTAAATCCTCCTTCTTCTAATATAATGCTTTTCTGCTCAACTTTAATCAAAATACCATGAAAAATTATCATCGGAAAGCATATCATCAGATGATATTTGCGAAAAACTACAAAATGTTTTCAGAACATAATCTAACCCTCCTTTATTAATCTTTACCTACTTTTCACAGTTGGTATCAAAGTTCAGCCTCTAAGGATTGAACACTTTAATACGACTAGAGGTAACAATATGGTAGAAATGGAACCATATTTGCCCATAGAAGGAACTTCCCTCTCCAAGCCTCTTACATTTTTGGGAGAATACTTTTCATATAGGAAAGATAGGATGAAAATGTACATGAAGTCCACATATTATCAGTTGTGGTAGATAATGATATCGAGATCTTAACTATAAAGGAAAACTAGTAAGAAGAAGAGTTGAACCAGATGCAGTTGAATAACAAAGCAAGGCACAATCTCATTTATGCCTTATCTAAGAATTAATATAAGAAAGTTTGTAGGTTGAACATCTCCAAGGAGATCTTGGACTCCTTGCAATCATCAACTACAAGGGAAATGAAGACATGCAATGCAGGAAGGTTGCCTCCCTCACACGTTAATATAAATTTTTCACCATGAAGAAAGGTGGAAGTTGGATGACATGTTTGGTTGAATGCAAGTGCTTCTAAACGGGTTAGAAGCTCTTAGACAAAGTTTCTTTAAGGCTCAAATTATTCTAAAGTTGTTGGATAACATGCCTAAGATTTGAAAGCCCAAGACAACAACCATTAGAGAGGCCCAAGACCTGAAAAATCTCACGTGTGATGAGCTTCTTAGAATCTTGAGAATGCATGAGGTGCATCTCGAAGATAGAAGTCAGAAATAAGATTTAACCACATTAGATCAAGGTCTTAAAGTAAAGGTCAAGTCTGCTCCTGTCATAAGGAAAGAAAGTAAAGCTCTCAAACCTCTAGAGGAAGAAAAAGATGAGATATCTGAGGTTGATTCTAACAACTCAACCGATGAGGAAATATCTCTTTTTTCCTAAAAGTTTAAGCAAATGCTTAAATGAAGAAGACAATGAAGCAAAAGGTTTTCTCGAAGAAGAAAAGAAGGCTTGTTCTGCCAAAAAAAATGATAAAGTCTCTCAAGAGTGTCACAAGTTGAAGAGGAAGTCAAAGTTCAAGAAGAAGAGTCTAATGGCAACTTGGGAAGATTCAGACTCAGGCTCAAACAAACACATCACCCTATGTCTGATGGATGGCATAGATGAAGAAGTACACTTTAAACTCATCTCTGATTTTCTATCAACTTCTAATTCATATTGTTCATAGATTCAAGTTGTTCAGGACCAAATTTTAGACTTCAGTTTGTGAGGAGAAACTATGACTATTTGTTACATTTTCATTCTATTTTCTTCATATATTTTCATGTTCTATTTTTCTACTTGAACACTTTGGATTATTTGTTTGTATTTTGTTTTAATTTGAGACTGTATTTTATTTGCATATATGTGTACATTTGGTTGTCTTGATCATTATGTTTGTTTTCTACCCATTTGATGAAGTCAAAGGAGGAGAAAAATATATTGTATTGCGTTGTGGATTTTTTTTATTTCATTTTTATAAGGCTTATCAATGCTGGTTTTATTCAACACGTAATATAGTTGTTTTCATCAAATAAGAGGAGGTTTCTAAAGTTAATGAGTTATACAAAATGAATCCAACTTTTGATTGAAGAATCTTGAAGATAGAAGACTTTTGATTGAAGAATTCTGAAGATAAAAGTCTTAGATATGTTTAAATTGTGAGTTATTCATTAGGATTGTATGTAAGCTTCATTATAAATATTCTAATCTTTAATTAATGTTAAGAAAGTTGTTTTCAAGGTGTTTAAAACTTATCTTGGTGACAATCAATTAACATGTTCTTATCTGAAATTGTTTTTGTTCGATCGAGCATGACTCGATTGTGACTCAACCTACCTGGCATCCGCCACTGGACAATTGATGTCACATGCAATAATCTTTCCCTCTACAATTGTCCCACTGAACAATTTCTCCTCTTGGAATCGAACTCATGACCTTGGCCCTAATACTAATTGTTGGATCGAGCGCTTACCACTAGGCCAAAAGCTATAGCCATTAGTCAGGGCGTAACTCTTTCTACTAAAGAGCGTAGCAGCCCAAACACCACGATTTGATTGTGACTCGGCCCACTTGGTCTCTGCCACGGAACAATTGATGCCACACCTGCAATAGTTTTAATCGATTAAAATTACTTAAAGTCATTAAGAATTTTGGAGGTTGGTTTTAATATGTTAAAACAAGCTTTTAATAAAATAAAACTTTTCTAAGCTTTCAAAATATTTTTGATTATGTTATTTTAACATATTAAAACAACAATTTAATTTATTCCTTTTGAAGAGTAAGTAAAATCAACAGATTAAAAAATATTTTTTAATTTTTGACTGTTTAAGATCTATATAACTTTCTCATTTGATTATAATTTTTGAACTTACATTTTTAGAACATTTTTTATTATTGAGAGAGTTATTTTTGTGCTATAAATATTTCTTGAAGCTTTTTGAAAGTGATTGTTGAGATCATTCTCTTTATGAGAGAAAAATACTATCTTCCACTTAAGTTTTCTATTTTTGTTATGCTTGTTGTGGTTTGAGTGAATTCGTTTCATTGTAATCTTTTGTTTTTTCTCACGACTCATTCTTTAATAGTCACTTCATTGAATATTTGATTTGATTCTTCTTAGAGTTTAATTTCTTGTAAATCCATCGTGCATTACTCGATTTATATTTCTCTTTATGTTTTAATGTCATTAACAATAATGTAATAATGTATGTATGTCATATATTATAATATATCAATTCTCATTGGTTTTCTTGAGATGCATGTTACTATTCAAGGTTCCTCATTTTTTTATTCATCCCCCAGTCTCAAACTAACAAATTTCCAAGTCAAATTTTTTTCACCCTAACACTTATGCATTAATTTTTTTAATTGTTTGAAAACATCACATCAACACTTTTGTTTATTGCATTATCTCTCTTTAATTGTTTAAATAATATTATAACACAGTTTTCTATAAGAAAGATTATTTTAAATATTAAAAATTTGTGTAATTTCACAAAAACATGGTAGCTAATATAATTTATTTGCGTCTTCTTTTGTTATATATGAATGCAGGTCTAGACGAGTAGTAATCGTAGTTATGTAGACGAATTTTTCCTCCACCCGAGTAGTAATCGCACTTATGTAGATGAACTTTTCCTCTACCCTCATACCCTCTTCCTTCCTGTATTTCCATAGTAATATAAAATTATGTATATACTCTTACTTTAAAATTGGAAAAGTCAATACTGTCCTCTACTCTTTCATCTCCATAATTCTCATCCGTCATCCACCACTATCGTCGGCGCCGTCCAAATCTTAAATTAAAGCTTCAAACAAGTCCTAGGTAAGCAATTATTGATGTTTATTAGCAATTTGTGAATGATATTGTTGATTAGAGTAGTTATTTTGTCGACAGCAAACGGTGACTTTCGTCGATTGGGGAGTTTGACAACCGGATGGGTTTCATCCTGTTTTCATTTTGTTTTGAAAATGACAACTGGATGGCATCCCATCCGGTTTACTTTTTTTTAAAATGTAAACCGGATGACACCCTATCTGGTTTACATTTTTTTCAAAATGTAAACTAGATGTGGGTGCATTCGATTGTCGTTTGCAAAACAAAATGACAACCGGATGGGTTGTCATTTTGTTTTGTAAATGACAACCGGATGACACCTCAAGCTCATTTTGGTCATTTCGACATGGGTACTTTGAGAATTAAATTTTTTTTATGGAGGTGCGGGAAGAGGATATGGAGGTGGAGGAAGAATTTGTCACTTGTGTAATGTGTAGGTCCAATTGTTGATTCGATCATGGAATGTTTAGGCCCAAATTGGTCATGTTCGAGTTTAGAATACATTGCCATTTAAAAGTTTGGCAACAACATTTGTTTTGCATGCAAACATGATCAAAAGTTCATTTTCATCAGTTTTCCCTCCTTTTTTTTTATGAATAAAGCTTCATAAGCTCTGGAAAATGAAGGAAAAAGTTGTGTTTTTTTCTTTTCTTTTTGTGGCCTAAGCGATTTTGATGAAGCGTGAGAATATGAACTTTACAGATTATACATTAACTAAAAAAAGATAGGATTGTAATGATTATAAATATATAAAATAAACAAAATTGTTACAATCTCAATCATTTATTCCTTTAATCGGTAATTGTTAAAAGTGAGTTTTTTTTATCTTACACGAGTTTAACCTAGAGTTTGAGTTACCCACAACCAACATCATCCAACCCATGCACTAAGAAGTAAGTCATCTAAATGGTTTCCCCTTGCTTCTTATTTGTTGATTGAATGAACTTATGATTGTTGGTACTAATTGTTGTGCATGTAGTAATTTTCCATCTTTTTTTGTTGATTGTTGGTGCTAATTATTGGTGTCTCTGCTTGTAGAGTAAGTGCAGTCTGTAAAAATTAAGGCTCGTTTAAGATCGAGTTATTTAGACTTGATACTTATAGTGCATTCGTATGTGGGTGTGGGTCTATTCAGGTGGGTCAAGCCGCATACCCACCTCCAGCTATAACTACAAATATAGGCTTAAAATGTAAACCTTTACACTAGTTTTCTCTTGAGAGAAAAATTTTATACGACTTTAAAAGTCTCAGTGTTTAAAAGTTAAGGACAATGATAACTTTAAATATGAAATTGTTAGCAATGATGGTAGACAATTTATTAACAAAGAATTCAATCAATTTCCTTCAACAGCTAGAAATCAAACATCAAGTATCCTCAATCCAAATGGTTAAATACGTGTTATTAGTTTGGTAAATCATCTGTTAACATTTGGCTTTGAGTATTTCATAAAGTTGTTTATCGTTTGTAGCGTCTATTTTAGCTCAAGTGTATGTGTTTTAGTTATTATTATATGGTTTTTTCATTAGTTGGTTGATACATTTTATTATATTATGGACTTAGTTACTCTAAACTATCAACATTATGTGTTTAGTTCATATATGTTTTTAATTCATAATTGAAAATGTATTTGGTTGAGTTCAAGAGGGGTGAATTGAACTTTAAAATATTTTTACAATTTAAACCTCTAAAAATAGTTTTCACAACTAGAAAATCTTTAATGAATCTCAATGAGTAAAGATATGAGGTGCAGTGAAGAAATAAATTGATTTCAGACACGAATGAATCAATTTATTTTACTGGCAGAGAGCAATTTACACAGCACTCACAAAAATAACAGTTCTCACAGCACCTTATGCAAACCAAATTAATACAATTTTACAGAGTAATGTTCCACTAAGAATATATCACACAATGTAACCAACAGGTTACAATGCAAGAAGGAATGCAATTGCTCAAGTTGGAAAGTTTATGATACTAAGACATATCTGAATCAATACCAACCAAGAATATCAAGTCCGATGCAACTATATCAAACACAACAGTTATGCAGTGACTCAATATAAAGATGATCAATGCCAAAGATTAAATCAGATATTAAAATTTAATTACTACAACAATTTCAGTTTTACAGATTATGCAGAATGCAATTTGACACACACCAGTTGTGATTTCAAATCAAAATCAAGAACACTAACTTTGCATAAGAATCACAAACCAATTCGCAACTTGAAATTATTACTATATCACAAAACCATATTGCTTTTTCTATTTCAGAGATGCTACAGACCTTTGTCAAGCCAAAGATAAATCCAAATTCAAATTACAATGAACAAACCCAATTTGCAATATAGCAATTAAATCAATTATGCTTCAGATTATCAAGAATCAATTCAATTATCAATTAGTTTCAGTGTGCAGCACAAGAACAGATCAGAATTGAAAGAGAAAGGTCAAGAACAACAAAACACAGTTAATTATACTGGTTCACCCTTCCTCAAGGGCTACGTCCAATCTCCTTTGCCCTTCAAGCAAAGAAAATTTACTAATTTCAATCAATTGTTCAAACACAATCAATTACACAATTGTTACTCCCTATAAGAATCCAATACCCACTGAATTGAACAACTACTCCCCGTAGTCCTCACTCAATTCAGCAATCACGCACAAGGCTAAGACTTATAGCCTAAAACAATACAATCGTTCAAATGTTTTACAAATTTACAATCAATCAACGCATATCTTGATATAGAAAGGGATCAAGAATGGTTAAGAAAAGACTTCTTGATTGGCGTGCAGAAAAGGCCTTTGCATAGTGATGAAGAACTCCAATGGCAGAATGTTGGTCAAGAGTTATTCTTCAAGAAAAAGTCCCAATTGATTTTGATCAAGAAATTCTCAATTGCCCAAATTGTTTTTCACAGTATTCTCAAGAATTGATTCTCAATTTTCTTTTTTTCAGTGAATTGTACATGTTAGAAACCTTGATGTTTTTATAAAAGAAAAGCCCCAATTCTGTTTTTCAAAATCAGTTATTTCAGTTCTGTCATGCACGAATAAATCGATTTCATGTATACTGGAATCGCTTTATTTTTGTCCAGACAGTGTATTTCAAATCAGTTTGAACCAAAACTTAGCTAACTCATTTTGTTTAGATTTTTAATCACTTTTAGACCATTGTGTTGTTGGACTTCTCCTCAACTATGCATAGGTTCTTTACCAATCAAGCTCACACTCACTCATACCAAACCAAAGCCTAAAACTCATCTAATTGCTTGCTTGCTTTGTGTTGCTTGTTTTGTCTTGCTTGGCTTCATCAAATCTTTAGTCTTGTGAGAGTACTAACAATAATGATCCTTCTTTATAATTTGTTATTTTCAATTTTAATATGTGCTTTTAGTAACTTTGTGAATTACTGCATATTGTTATTATGTGTTTATTGTTATTATGTGTTTATCAAAATTTAGTTAATATATATATATATATATATATATATATATATATATATATATATATATATATATATTAATTAAGTATGTGTTCTTTTGTTTAATTTCTTATGTGTTCATTAAGAACTGATTAATAGATATATTGTCGTTTCTCACCATATCATGTTCTTATGTGTATTTTATGCGTTTTGGTATACGTCAGATAATCTAGTCTAATTACGTGTTTTTAAGTGAACTTGTGTTAAGACCTAGACAACCTATACTTGTCTAGTAACATTAAATCATCTCTTTGTGGATAAGATTTGATGATAGTAAACAAAAATGTGTTATCTTAGACGTTATACTATATAATATTGTAAACTTTTTCTAATGTGTGTTCTTGAAGTTGAAGTTTTGTCAACCACTCTTCTCCCTCCAATCCCAATAGCGGAATCATCCTTTGAGGGCTTAGTTGATGCCCAAAAATAGTTGTAGGTCTCATAATTCCAAGAGTTGTGCTAACTTAAGAACTTGATCAAGTTAGTCAGTCCAAAAATTGTTCGAATAACTAGCTTTAAAAGGTGAGTTAACAAAGCTTTGAACTCTTCTTGCAGAAAACTAGACTAGATAGTTGATGAACATACTTTTACTCACAATTAAAACATTTAATCTTAACTTTATTGAATTACAATTGAGAATAAACCACTATTTTAATTGGAATTTATCCAATTAGGTTTAATTGGACCTTAATTGAGATTATTGATTAAATAAATATTTTTAAGTCCATTAACTTACTTTTTTTGCTTTGAAGATATCTTGAATTGTAGGTGATTATTTTCAATGTTGCAATGGCTTTGGAAAGCTAGGAAGCTTGATAAAGGAATAAAATACTTTGAAGACTAGAAAGCGAAGCTGATGTTTTAAGTCCATTGGACTGTCTGCTCTAGATTCTTCTACTATAGATTGACACTAAAAAATTCTATTATTCTATGTCTCATTAGTGATGGAAATATCCCCAACAGCAGCGAAAGACTTTAAAGAAACTAAACTTTTCCTCAAGTTTTAAGAGAAACCTGAGAAGCCCTCACTTCCAAGGAACGTTCGTTGGTGGTGAACATATAAGAAATTTACTCCCATGGTATGACTTTGAAGAACAAGAAGACAAATTTTAAGCAAATCAATTCTCATTCCAATTCAAAGTGGGTACAAGAGGGAGGTAGGCCTTTATTTCCGCCTTAGGAGCTCCTACCAAAAGCAAAGAAAAAGATTGAAGATTGAAGATTTTGTTTTTCAACGGTCCAGTACCAAAATTATTAAGTATGGGAATTTTGCAGAAAACTGATTTAGAAAGATTTAGCATCAATTTAAAAAAACTTGAAGGAGCATAACGAAGGAATTAAGAAATCTATGCACATACAAAATCATTCAAGAGTTATTGCTTAGAAAGACGAGTGCAGTCAGCATCTAATCCTTGGGACGTGCAAACCTTTGTAATTTTTCATTTTGTGAAATCATACCCTGTGAGCTTTCATTATTTTCCTCTCTCTAAGAGTGTTTTCTATTGTTTTTCTGAGAGTTCATGGTCTAAAGGGGAGATAAAGGGGGTAACCTGAAGAGGAGATAATACTTGTATAACCTGAAGAGGTAATAATACTTGAAGTAATCTTGTTGATTAGTAGAATCTCCTAAACAGTTACTTAAGGGGACTGGACGTAGTCTAAGTTTTGGTGAACAAGGATAAAATATGCTTGCTCTTTATTTCAATTGTTGTTTTTTGTTGAGCGATCTATCACATTTATTAGACGGTCTATTAGACGGTTTAATGTATTTATCCATTGGAAATCAAGTTTGTAAGCTTCATTCAACCCTCCCCCTTCTACAATCTACTCAGTCCTCCTTCAAACAAAGCAATCATAGATATAAAATGGATATTTCAAAATAATATGAATAAACAAGGTAAGGTTGAGAAACAAAGTTAGGTTGGCAACTAAAGGATACTCATAACAAAAAGGTATAGATTACACAAACACTTATGTTTCTTATTTTTAGACTAGAGGAAATACTAATCTTGTTTTCATTTGCAACATTCAACAAAATGATGTTGTACCAAATGGATTCGAAAAGTGCATTCCTCAATGTATAATCAAGGAAGAAGTCTATGTAGAACAACCCCCTAGATCTAAGAGTGTTACCTTTCCTCATTATGTTTGAAAGTTAAAAAAAAAAGTTCTTTATGGTCTAAAACAAACTCTTAGAACCTATTATGAGTGTATCAACTCTTTTTTTTTTAGAAAATGGTTTTACAAGAAGGAAAGTAGAAAACCTCTTCATAATTACAAGTTTCTCATAACGACTTCTTCTATGTTGGTTTAATTATAACCAACGTAGAATGACGTTGATAAAGCCCATATTTCAGTGCTTTCAAACTATAAATTCTAGATAAATTAATATCCTTGGTGTTGAGAGCAAACATTTAATGTATATATTTTGATTAGTAATTAATGAAAAGTGCATTATGACTCCAGATTGATAAGGAGAAGGATTTCAAGAAGAATTGAGAAGAACCAGAGAAGATGAGCTGGAAAAGAAAGACAATACAGTGGTTAAAGAAATACAAAAGAGAAGAGCGTACTGTTAGTGATAAATTGCTTAAGCGTCAAATTCAGATTGAGCTAGAAGTCACTAAAGTCTGAAATGGCACGAAAACCTAAAATTGGTAGGAGATATAAAGGAGGACAGAATCTTCATTGAAGGGAGGCTGGCTGGCGGCTACAGTGGAGAACAGTGCCCTGCAGAAGAAATTCCATTGTATTCATTGGCTTCAATGTGTAACTAATTTGCATCTATTTTGGGATTGAATGTAATTTCCTCACACTTTGTATTCTTGCTGTTCTTCTTGATAATGCATGAGTTATTCAGACTGTATTTTCTATGTGTGCTTAAAGCTTGAAGCAATTGCGCAACTGTTTCTTGAACTTAGAGTCTTAAAATTAACTGAAAAGTAGTTTTAAGGGTTGGAAATTATAGAGAGTACCCATTACAATGCAACATCAGGGATGGGTTCATTGTAATGGTTGCATACAACAACTACGCTTAATGCGGGTTCACCCTCCATGAACGCTGGAAAACAGTATCATGCAAGAGGACCTATGAATTTCAATACACGAGGAATCGGGTTGAATGAATCTTATTTGTGCAAAGTCATAGGATGAACATGCTTTATTAATGATTTATGGTTAAGAATACAAATAGGTGAGTTAATGAATTCAATCCCAAGATAGTCTCCCCATTACTGCATTTATACTCTGTTTTACAGTTTATTTTATACAACCCATTACTGTTTGCAATCTGTTCTGAATCAAACCTTTAACTGCATTTTGCTTAAGCTACTACACTAGCTGAGGCTCGATTAATACCATTCCCTGTGGATTCGACTCTCATACTTATTTCTCTATATTACTTCTTGACTTGGTATACTTGCCAAAAAGAGGCAACAGACGTCATTAAATTTGTATTAATATTTTGTGGTAGTATGGTGTAACATTTCAAAATTTTTAGTACTTTCAAATACAACGTTAATATAAAATTTTCAAATGAATCTATCATCTAATATATTATTAGACACTCGGTATAAACTCTAGATGATATACTCCATGAAGATGGAATCAAAGTATTGATCTTCTATAATAAGTTTCAACAAAGTTTAAGTTTCGACAGTTAAAATGTTTCTAGAAATATAAAGTATTGAATTAAGAAAACTACCTACTACACTAATTCATCTATCATCTAGCATCTGATCATCTACTATATCGTTTGGCTTGTTGCAAGGTGTGATTCGTCTGGTTTATTATATATTAAATTAATATGTTTTGTAGACCATTTGACAAGGCATTTCTATTATCGTCTGTGAAGTATGTCTAGAATATATCGTCTAATCATATGAACGTCATCATCTATCGCCCTTCATCTGATGAAGCCTTTAGGTATGGCCATATGTCAAAACATCATCTAATGTAATCTTTGTTGACGGTTATTCCTTTTTAAATATGTCTAGTATATGAACATTAAGATTTTATACCATCCAGGTAAGGTTGTCTCTATTTTGAATTGTTCGTCTAAGCTAACCCCGTTTAAACCTTGGAGTCAGATACTTCCATAAGAAAAGCAAGAGATAATCAAATGTAAGAATAAAGAAAATGGTTTTGAACCAATTAAACACAATGGGTAACTAGTACATGAGTGTTTTTTCAAGGGATTAAGACTCCCTTGAAAACTCTAAGAAGTTATTAGATGACTCTAAATTTATCTCATTCAAAATATTATGATAGTTGTGCTTCTGGAGAATTTATTAAATGACTTGGGAAACGAGATTTCTTAACTAAGGAAACACAAATGAAGGAAAGAACGATAAGTAATATATGATAAGGGTAAAAAAGAAACAAATAGATATAAGAGGAAGTAAATATCTTTGAGCATTTAATGCTTGGATAAACTTGGATAAAAACTCATCATTTACCATTGACACTTTAGAATATTACAACAATACTTATACCATTATGGAAACTAGACTAAGCTTAAGAAACCACAATTAAACAATTAAAACAAAAAAACTCTTTACTAAACAATCTCCACATCTAATGTATCTGAGAACAAAAAATTTAAGTAAGCAATAAATACTCTACTATCTATCATTCAAATACATTTGTATATAAAGATTTAGACGTCACAATGGGTACTAAAGTCTCCTTAGGCATAATGTAAATCACAAGAATATGATTTGAAGTGAATTTCTTTGTGATTCTTTTATCAAAATTTGATTTTGTCTTGTAAGATTTTAATATCAACTTGATGTTGTTTTCTTATCATCTCCAAGTCATATGCTACCATTTTATGTACTCATTGCTTTGGAGTCTAATATAAATATGATTGGAGAGGAATCTAATAAAGAAGTAGAAAAGGAACTTCAAGAATCAATGGAAGAAGTATTCCAAAGAAAAGAATAAAGAAGATTCCAAATGAGATTCACAAGAAACAAAATACAAGAATTAGAAGAATAAATAGATAAACAATTAATTGTATAAACTATTATACTATAGAATATTTCTTAATTCTCTTGGAAGATTCTATAATCCAAGAGATACTCTCAAAAGACACATTGTGGATAACCTTTCAAAACATGAAAGGATACATGAAGAGTTTGTAGCCAACACCTTAAGTCATTGGACGATATGGTATAATCTCTTAGATGATAGTTTTGATGATAACAAATACATGAAAAAAAGGTCTAATGAGTTAATAAGCATGTGATAGAGCTCCTTTATACGATATTATTGGACAATTTTTTAGAACAAAATCAACTCTCTCTCCACATTAAAAACATGTTTAATTCTCAATTTTATTTTCTTTTTGTTAATAATTGACTATGAGAGTCAGGAAAATGATTTGATTGTTAAGTAATGGTATTTTGATTGAATTTGAGCATAAGAAATTGAAAAAGTGAGAAAAATGAGAAAAATTTAAGAAAAAGAAGTCAAACCTGGCTTAACACACCAAAGCCTGGCGCTAGAAAATCTGTGACCAAGGGCAGAGAAATACACTCGATGTAGAAAACCTAGGCCCAATACAGGTTGGGCTTTAGAGCTTAGACTAGTAACAGAATCTAGTTACACCCGGCGCAGCTGACCGGAGCCAGACACGAGTGTCGAAGTTCATATTTTATTTAATAGTTGTTTGCACTAGAGTTATGCATCTTTGGTTATTGAAGATCAAAATTCACTATTGGAAGGCATTCTTAAGATTTCATGTGGATTCTTTTTCTTATTACACCGATCTTTTGTAAGTTTAGTATTCTCATGTCTATGAGGAGCTAAATTCTCTGTTGTTAGGGTTAGCTTAAACTTCTTTTTTCCGAGCTCTCATGTAATCGTTTTGTTTTTTCATATTTATGTCTTTTCTTTCAATAAAGCTATATTTTAATTCTACGATTATTGTTTGTCGTGTTGATTCATGACTTGATCATTGATTCTTAAGGTATTGGAAAATATCTTCAGTAATCAAGAACTAAATTAAAATATCATGTGAAAGCTTGTGTCTAGCAATAGAGCAAGATTCGTTTATTGTCTTAAAACCTTGTGGATAATGAAATATTTATGTAATTGATCAAGGAATTGATGGTTAATAGATAATATTATGTTCATTCTGCTAAGAGTTGGGGTTGAGTATTATTATGGGTTCACATTAATTATTGATAGAAAAGAAATTAAGCATTTTTATACATGAGAGTGAAGACTAGTGACATCTAACCCTGACAAGTTCTTATTATTGATATTAAATCATTTGCATTTCAATTGATGATAAAAATTATAAATATTATTTTTTTTATGCATTCTAAAACAAATTTTGGAATGGTTCTTGAATTTGAATTTATTATAATTGTAATTATTGTCTTATATTGTATAAATCCCTTGGAAAAGAACGATATTTTGATTGCTTGCTACATTGCGACTGGTGTACTTGCCATCATAGCAAAATATGCTAACAACATGCAGATGACACATTAGATGAAGAAGCAACACTACTAGATAAATGATAATGGCATACATGGACCAGACGCACGTTCCAAGATGGTTTCATTAATCAAGCTAAAACAAACTGGACGATGTATGAATGCTAGGAAGTTCTAACTAAAAGTATTGCAAGAGATAACGTGTTGGACAAATAATTAAGATAACACGCGGAAGAATTAATAGAAGAACTCATCCAATAAGGAGAAATAAAACTATTTATTAGACTAGATGATAGTCTTAATGAACAAATAATTGGACAATATATTCATCATATAATGGATAGATGATTAAATGATGCAAGGTTACGCCTAACTATCTATAACTCTAGGTCATGTTAGACAAAGGCACCAAATGATTTATATACAAATCCAAGAGCGTCAGATGATCTAGAGTTAGACAAAACCAGTCTTAAGAATGCGTTAGACGAAGTAGTCAACATCTTCACATCAGAGAATTTATAAACTTTACATTTATTTAAATTTCTCTCTATATTTGTCGAATAATTGCTAAACTTGTTTTAAAAAACTTAAAATAACATTTTCATCTTCTAAGCAAAAAAATCTTGTGTATATTAATATTAAATGTGATTCAAAAGTATTTATGATACAAAGTGATATCATTTAAGTCTGATTAGGTTTAACATTCAAAATTTAGACAGACTTGGAAAGTTTGGAAATTATATTAATCTCAGAAATAGAAAGTTTTATAATTCAAAAGATTATATTATCTAAGTGGTTATCTGATTGACTCAAGTTCTTAAATGAAAATTACAAGTTGTTAATCACATTCAAATTATTTTCAAAATGGATTGTAACACTATAAGACTCATAAGATACACCGAAGCAAATATTTCTCATTCAAGCATCTACAAAGTTGCTAAAGCAGAGTAGTATAGAAATTGTGAAAATCGATCTACAAAGGATCAAAGAACAGGATTCAAAGAATCTGAAAATAGAAAGAACTCAAATGCATGGAAGACAAAGGTTATTAAATCAAGACGCAAAGAATTGATCAAATAAGAAGTTTATTTTTAGCATCAAAGGAAAAATTTTCAATATTCAAAATTGCTGTGAAAAAAGAAAGAATTCAAAAGAATCAAATATGTGATAAAGACGCAAAGATTACACCATAGCTAAAGGTGTCATACATAGCATCTGAAAGATGAAAAGACAAAGAGAAGAACGAGATTCATGAAGAAAGAAATTATTATATCAAGTCTCAATGTTCAAATTTAGAACTAAAAAACAATTTCTTCAAGTGATTGCTAAATTAAGAATATTCAGAAGATATTCATCAATATAAAAGTTGCCACTTATAGAAGATACAACCTTCAAAGGCCATCTTTCAAAAGGCTATATGAAGACCATTGAAGATGAAGAAAAGAATAAAATACAAGAGATATGAGGCATACGAGGAACACATGAAGAAATTCAAAAGAAATATTGTGAGCAAACTCATTGTTATGTTTTGCTATTAAGAGCAAATTAGAAAGAAGCTAATATGCTAAACCATTGTCAATTCTTCACTTTATGAAGTACATGTGAGCTTTAATGGTTCTCTTTATAAGAAATTTTTTCTTATTGTTGAGAGGTCTTAATCTCGAGGGGAGATTAGGACTGGTTTTAGCCTAGAAAGATTTTGAATACTCGTTTCTAGAGAGGTTTAGAATACTTGTTACCTAGAAAGGTGTAGAATACTTGTTATATAAAGAGGTGTACAATACTTGTACCTAGAGAGATGTATAATACTCGTTCCTGAGGAGGCGTTAAAACTCGTACCTAGAGAGGTGTAATAATATCTGTTCCTGAAGAGGCATTAAAACTCGTTTAGTGAAATCTCTTAATTTGCTTAAAGGGTCTGAACGTAGCCCTAGTTATAAGGTAAACCAATATAAATCTACGTCTAATTTTCTCTCCCTTACACTCTAATTTCATATTCCTTTGAATTGCTTATATTCCACGATTTGAGTTCAAGCTCCAATCACCCCCCCCCCCCCAACTTCGTGGTTCTTATTCTTTAGAATGTCTCTTGAAGGTAGCGTATTTAATCCATCTATATTCTTTAATTCCTTTTCTATTTCATTTACAATCTGTACTTATTTTTTCTTCCAATTTTGTTGAATTTCGCATGCATAACTTGTGACAAGAAAATCTTGATTTACATATAGATTATTACATAAGGATTTTTATCCGTAGGTAAATCTAGTATTACATACGAATTTTACATACGGATTAATTACATATGGATTTATTACCTATGGACTCAGATCCATATGTAATTACATATGAATCCAAATCTGTATGTAATTATCTACGGATTTTACATACGAATTTTACATACAAATCCAAATCCATATATAATTACTTACTAATTTTTTAATAACTAATTTTATTAAAGTTATAATTATTATTATCAACATTATTATTACTTTTAATATTATTATTAATTACATTAACATTATTAATATTATTATTAAAAATTAATAATATTATTAAAATTGGTAAATATATATATATATATA
>Ga0209700_105229_pt1 | contig 22177 bp, 12 predicted proteins | sample SiratroredBW_FD_187528 | JGI IMG/M metagenome (GOLD analysis project Ga0209700, IMG submission 187528) | Root nodule microbial communities of legume samples collected from California, USA - Siratro red BW (SPAdes) (version 2) | ecosystem: Host-associated > Plants > Roots > Nodule | place: USA... | reverse complement strand
CACCCACATATAATGTTCCAAATCTGGCTAACACTTAGCACCTTTGAATAAGCATAATTTGAAAATGTCATTTAAAAGTTAAGATTAAAAATAATATATACATCTATTAATTTACCGAAACATTTTTTTAGTGACAATATTAGGATAGAGTTACCAAATTTTAGTCCAAATAATATTTCACATAAATAGATTTCTGTTGAAATAATATTATTAAAATTCAGTGTGAGTTTAAGTTAAATAATAATCAACAAAATAATTAATATTTTAAACTTCAATTTACTTATAATTTATTGATGTTAAATTCTTTTAATATTTTCTTTTAGAAAAATTCAACAACAACAATATTATTATTATTATTTTGAAGCATAATTTTATCCAAATTCTCATGTGATAGGGTGGGGAATCAGCCACTCTTGTAGGAACTTGTGAGTTCAATCAACATGATGAGTTTTCTAGCTCTCAAAATATTCGAAATCAATATTAACAGGGTATTCTATGATCTAAAGGTATAAATACTAAAGGTATATTCGAATAGGATTTAAAAAAAGTCTTTATAAATATATAATTTTTTGTATTAATCAATTCGGATTTTTAAGGAAGAATATAAAATTGGGCAATATTTAATTCATACTTTTATAACAAATAAAAAGTTTGTTTGTACTTAAGAGGAACTTTTAATTTTTTTATCAGTAAAATATTAACAAGAGTATTTGAATCCACACATCAAGTATCTCCTAAAGCCTCTTTCTTTTGCTTCTGGTGCAGGCTTTTCATTCTTCTGTCACACATGGTCCATCACCCTCCTTTCATTAAAGATGATACAAACATTCATGTGCATGTGTCATATAGAATGACAAGAAGGTGAAATTGAAAAAAAATATAATATTTTTAGATTGTTTATAACAATTAAAAAATTATACTATTTGTGTTTTTCCTTATTTTTTACTTTTATTTCTCCGAATTATAATTAAAGTTAAAGGAAAAGGTGAAGGTATGTACTTGTGGGGAATAGCCACGTGGAGGCATTTGCAACACTGCAAATGAAAGGCCACACTCCCACTTTGAATCTTCAAAATACAAAGGACACACGTGACTTATGATCAACAGTGGCATGTGATTCCTTCAACAGACTCCAAAATTCTGCAAAATAGATTAGATAACTTTTTTATTTCATTTGTTTAACACGTAATCTAAATTATATTAAAAAAATTTACAACACAAATACTATATAAAGTTGATTATTGTGTTTAAAACTAAAATTAATTTGTAATTTAAATTAAAAAATATTAGTAATATTATTGTAAACAAATCAAAATGGTCCGATAATATTAGACTGAAACAACATAGTTCATTAAACCGACACATTTTATCCCTCTAAGTGCCAATATTATGATATTCGCATTTGTTTATTCAATATAGAAGTAAAAGAAAAATAATCTGATTAGGTATAAAAAGAAAAGTATAATTGATTTCATGAAGAAGTTAATTATTTTAGACAAATTTTTAGGTGTCATTCAATATATATATATACACACTAGGAAAAAGTAAGATGATTCGTCTCTTTCTTTCTATACATGTTTTATTATTAAAATAAAATCAGAGAAAAAACATTAAGTAACACATTGAATAAATAGTTAATTTTATGGTAATAAAGATAAATTATATAACTAAAAATATATATAGAATAAAATAGTTTTATCATATATATATATATATATATATATATATATATATATATATATATATATATATATATATATATATATATAAAATCTATATATTCGGAGATACGATTCTTTTATATACTTTTGTGTATTTTGTTTTACTCGCATAGTTATCATTATTAATTTTTTCATAATCTTATTTATATTCTCCAAAAATACAACCCATTACCAGGTATTCACTATTTGTTAGGTAATCATGATTATAATGTTTTTATTCATGAAAAAAGAAAAAAATATAAAGGCAGTACCTCTTGTTCAATAGTTGTAATCAAAAGTGAAAAAAGTTGAAAAACTTTCAAGTAGATTTCAAATCAAAATTCCACAAAAATTGATATAGTTCCACCATTAATACTAAAGCATTCTTAATTATTTAAATCTATCTATAATAATCATGGATTAAAATATGAAAAGAACACTTTATGAGGATCAATCCATAAGTAGGACCACCATAGTGTACTTGTGTTGTTTAAATGCATAATGGATAAAACGAATCATCCACTTTCTCATCTCAACCCCTTTACACATCGTCTGTCTCCATGCAAAATCATAATTTCTGGACCATATCAAAAGTATGTTCAAAAGTCTGTCCAACATTATATGTGCAATTAAGTTCTTCTTATCTTATATTTTTTCTAAATATTTGACCAACAAAATGAATAGATGAAAGCTGAAAGAAGGAAAAAAAGTAGTTAAGGTTGCTTTTGTGTGTGCAGCCTAAAGTAGTCTTCAATATATATAGAAGAAAAGAACATATAAAGAGAGGAACTAAGTCTGAGAATAAAATAAAATAAAAAATAATACATAATTAAAATAAGGATATAATTTTAACTATATCCATCTTGTTTATTGTTTTGAAGTAAAAATTGATATTTATTCTTATTTTTAATATTTAACAAAAATAAAATTTGCGTCATTCAGGAATAGTATATATTTACTCACATCTATATCCACCTAAATATCTATTAATATAACCTTAAGATCTTAATAATGTTTTCTTTTTTATGATAAAAATTTAACAAACATAAATAAGAATATCACAAGAATATCACATAAAGACATAAATATACATAAATATTAAAAATAATGTACAGATAAAGATGAGTGCTCATTCATATGGTATGTGTTTTGTGCAAGAAAGATATGCACATAGAAGAGTAACAATTTATGTGTTCTAGTTATTGTTGACTTTAAAGTTTGGAATTCTATCATCATTTTATCTTTAAAAAATATTTTGGAGGATTAAAAAAGAAAAATATATTTAAATTATTTTTAGGCTCAACTGTTAAGCCATAGGAAATTATATATCAGAACATCCAATATTACTAATAATAATAATTATATATAATTATAAAATTGATATTAATACAGTAATTATGATAGATTTAACTTAAATCTCTCTTTCAACATTTTGTAAATAATAATAATTTATTTATTTACAAGTAAATGTGAAAAAAGTATAAGAATAAATTAGTAATAACATGTTATTTTATAATTTCAAATGAATAATTTTATAATATTATTTTTTCTATAACTTATAAAAAGTCAAAATATATTTTATTTAATTCTACTTTTTTTCTTATCTCAACACATTCAATTTTGTTCGTTCTGTTTATAGTCTGGCAGATAGCATGGCTCAAGGCTCAGATAAAACAATTGTTTTAGCCCTCAAGACTTTAAAGGTCTCAAAAAAATTTAATACGCTTTTGGTTTAAAATTTTTTAATACTAATATATTATTAAAAAATAAAAAATATTTATTTTTAAAATTATACAAACAAAATTTTAATTAAAAATTTAAATATTTTAATTGAATTTAAGTTTACATTGGTGCTATAAATATTATTTTAAAAACTTTAAATTTATATTGGTACTATAAATACTACTTAATGAATAATATTTTTGAAACTTTCTTATAATAAATTAATAATATTCAAAAAAAGTTGAACATGAATCTTAAGTATAAAAAACTTTCTAATTTATCTCTTTCCTATATTTCAACTCATTGATATCATCTCTTTATATAACCTATGTGAAACTCTTTCACTTCTTTCATTCTTCTTCACTTATCTCCTTTCTTCCTCTGTCTTGTTGTTCCTTCTATAATATTATTTCAACTTCTTTCAAATTTGAAATTTCTTTCATTTCATATTTAATCATTCTATACTGTGCATTTATGGGTGTGTATTTATTTTGGAGACTTTTAGCAATAGATTGATTGATGAAGAGTTTGTATTTACTTTTGCTCATTTTGAGTGCATCAATATTAGGTAAAAATAATATAAGATTGATTAATTGATCCCAATTTTTTTTTTCATTATTGTTTAATTAATCTTAAAATAATTTGTGCAGATACAAGGAAAGAGAATTTAGAAGTTACAAATTATATTTAAAGACATACCAAAAAACAGGATCGAAATAATAAGAGACTTGAGGATAAAGTTTATTGTCTTGACCATCATGTTTTATCTTTTTAACTTAGACTTATTTTATATACTTATAAGTTATATTTAATGTGATATATATTATAATTTTTTATTTTATATAAAATATATAAATATGACAACTAGAAAATTTGAATCAAGTTATTCAAAACTTTTTAAAAAAATAAAGTTCAATTTTTTGTTGAATCAGAAAAAGAGACTATAGATAAATTTATAAAAATAAATAAAAAATAAATTAGAAAATACAGGTCAATCTTTTTTGAATGAAGAATATAATAATATAAATTTAAGTGAAGATAATTATATAAATATAAGTAAAGACAAATATTAAATGGAATAACTTTATTATTTATTGAAAAATAAATAAATAAAATTAATTATAATAATTTAATAAATAATTTTACATCATAAAAATATTCGAAAAAATAAATTTTAGATAAAAATATAATAATTTTAATTATTTTATTAATTTAAAAAAGACTTTATTTTTTTATTTACTTTAAGAGCTCTTAAAATTTTAACCGTCACTTTCGATGGGTCGGAGTAACGTGACAAGGAAATAATAAACTATATATAATGAAAAAATTGGAGTCACGGCTATGATTTTTCCCCTTTTAACTACAACTTCTGTTCAAACCAATAAAATATTTGCTATAAGGAATTGTAGGTATTATTATATTTGACCATGCGATTCTGACTTCTTCATAAATATTATGCTTAGAGTGGCTCACATGGCCATAAATGTAATGTAATATAGTACACATATCTCAGCTCTCCAAGTTCTATACATTTTAAGAAATTATACATCTCACAAGGACGCTCCAATCAGCACAAAGACTAGCTAATGCAATAAAATATCTTCCTCATACTTTGAATAGTTGATGAGTTGGTCTCTAAAAAAAAAAAAGCTGTTATTTTTTTGTTAATAATTTTATTAATAGATGAACCAATTACAACATTTTTCTATTTCTTAAATATCCAAATCAACTTGAAACTTTAAGGAAAAAAATATATTAATATATATATTAAAAGGAATGTTATTATGAATTTTTAAAATATAAATTATTCTTTTATAAAACGGATACCTTAGCTTAAACCTATGTAAGTTATTAACGAAAATACATATTTATATTTTTATTACATTAAAATATATATAATATTATTATTTTTATAAATAAATAAAAAAATAATATAATTTAAATATATATATATATATATATATATATATATATATATATATAATTTTGTAATAATATTATTAAAAATTTATATAACTGTCATAATTTTTATTTATTTAAATTGTGATGAATTTTCTTTACATAATGATATAGATAATTATTAAAATAAATTTTTATTAAACTATAACAATTTAAAAAATAAGTATAGAAATTAATATAAATAATTTTACAATTTTATTATAGGTAATTTGTCTTTATTTTGTAAACAGTTTATTATAGAGAATTATTTTAATTTAAAAGTGATTATTTAAAAAATAAAATAGGGGAATCCTTTTATCACTGGTTTAGATCAACCAGATAAAACAAATACTTATTAAATCACATGTTTATAGATTTTTTTGAAGCAAATAATTGGATCGAGCATACTTTATATTTTGACAGTTGTAGAGAAACTTATGAATGAAACAAACACACGTGAGCCAATAGTGGCGTCTAACTAGCTCTTTTCCTTTTAAAACCCTTTACTTCTGGGTTACGAAAGAAAATATTCATATTCAGATCCTCACAATTTTTTAAAAGTATATTGATAGTTTGATTATATTAAATTAAATTTTTAGAATTGATTTCAACATCATATTGAAAGGTGAAATAATAAATATATATTTTTTAGTTTCTGAATATAATTTTAGAAATGAGAATGACACATAATTAATTAGATGTGGAGGCTACCATAGAAAAAGAATGTCGACAACAAGTATATATTAAAAATTATATTTTAAATACTTTTTTTTTCAAACTAAACAACTTCATTTTTATTTTGCTTAAACAAAACAGCTTCCAAAAAAGTATAAAACTTGAAATCTCATTGGTTCATCAAATAAAGTGTACAAAAAGAAACATCTGAGTCTAAAGCCATAAACATTTGTCCAAAGAGGTACATGAGCAAAGTACATGCGAGTTAGTCGCAACCAACAAAGGTGAAAAGATGTGAAAAGGCATATTTAATTGTGATTAATCTGAAGGTGTATGGAATATAGTTAGTTCAACTTAAAAATTAATCAGTAAAATAAATTACATTCACCTACTTTAAAGTGAGTATTAAGAAATAGCAATTGTTGTGATTAAAAGTAGAACTAAAAATAAATTTTTTTAAAAGGATTAAAATTATCATATTTTATAAAGACTAAAGTAGCGATTTTAAAAGTTTATAATATGATGAGTAAAACATAAAATTATAAGCACCAGAATCAAAAGTCATTTTAGGAGAATTACAAATATTTTTAAGTTTTATAGAAAAAAGCACATGAAAAAATTATTTAAGTAATCTGTTAGATTATTAGAAAAAATAATTATTAATAAAATTAATAAATATTTTGTATGAATAATTCAGCAGAAGATGAAAGTGAAAGAAGTGTAATTAATGTTAAATTGTTACATCTAAAGTGGGGTTGGTATTTGAAGTTTCCCCACTACCATTCAAAAAGAAAGTATCCAACTACCAGTTGTGACATAAATTAATTTAGGATGAGTCAGATACAGCTTACACCACTGTTACCCATTATTATTACAATGGACCATAATAAAGTGAAAAAAAAAAACAAAAAAAAAAAGGAAAGAACAACCTTGTACTATTTTTTTTCTTATGTTTCACTGCGAATTCTCATATTCCTCCATTCATGCCATCAACTGCATGCCTTAGACTCTAATCCATTTCCTCACACAATTTTGGATGGATTCAAGATTCCACCCTTTACATATTTTAATTTCAAAATATATATTTTTTTTGTTTAATTCACTTTAAGAAACAATTATTTATGGATTGCCTTTTAGACCAGCAAAGTAGTTATACATACCCTTATCATGTGGTTCCACATCAAAGATAATGCGTTCCTATTGGTATCCGTATCTATTTATTAGTTAATGCGAATAGGATATATTATACTTTTAAAAAATTTATTTAATGCAATTGCAAAGATATATAACCTGAACATTAAATATTTAAATAAACTAATACCTCTAATTACAAAATTTGAGAGAATAAAAAGTGGTGGCCAAGATTGGGTTTTGGTTTCTATAAATAGAAGAGAAGCTAGTTGCTAAGTAGCATTGAACACAAATTTTGTTTGTTACCTACTTTACCACCTCTTGAATGGCTTCTTCTAGCTTTGAAAGTTCTCGCATGGCTTCCAACTACACAAGCAGCAAAAAAATGCACAACAATGGCATGTTCCTTCCACCCACCCAAGTGGTGGTCGTGGTGGTCCCTTTCCCTGCACAGGGCCACCTCAACCAGCTCCTCCACCTCTCTCGCCTCATCTTGGCTCACAACCTCCCTCTCCACTTCGTCGGCTCTCCCACACACAACCGTCAAGCCATGGTTCGTGCTCAAGGTTGGGATCCAAAATCTCTCTCCCACATTCACATTCACGACTTCAACGTCCCTCCCTTTCTCTCCCCTCCCCCAAACCCCAATGCCCCTACCAAATTCCCCTCCCACCTAATCCCCTCCTTCGAAGCCTCCTCAAGCCTCCGTGCACCGGTCTTTGCACTCTTGCAGTCACTCTCCCTCGTGGCCAAAAGGGTCGTCGTCATCTACGACTCTCTCATGGCTTCCGTGGTGCAAGACGCCACCCATGTCCCCAACTGCGAGACCTACACTTTCCACAGCGTCTCCGCCTTCACCATGTTCTTGTACTTCTGGGACGTAATGGGGAAGCCTCCGGTGAACAAAATGTCCCACTTGGTCCCCGAAGTTCCCTCTCTGGAAGGCTGCTTCACCACCCAGTTCCTCGATTTCATCTCCTCTCAGTACGTGTTTCACAAGTTCAGCAAGGGGATCATATACAACACCACAAGGGCAATCGAGGGGCCTTACATGGAGCTGATAGAAAGGATGATCAGTAGCAAGACCCACTGGGCTCTGGGCCCCTTCAACCCCTTGTCCATTGAGAAGGGTCAAAAAAGGCAGCACTTTTGCATTGAGTGGCTGGACACACAAGAGGCGAGGTCAGTGATGTATGTGTCCTTCGGGACAACCACATCGTTCTCCCAGGAGCAGATCATGGAGGTTGCAAAAGGGTTGGAGAAGAGCAAGCAAAGGTTCATCTGGGTGGTGAGGGATGCTGACAAGGGGGATGTTTTCAAAGGAGGGTCATGCGGTGGTGGTGGTGGTGGTGGTGGAGAAGAAGTTGTTCTCCCAAAGGGGTTTGAAGAGAGAGTGAAAGGCATTGGGTTGGTGGTGAGAGAGTGGGCACCCCAGTTGGAGATCCTGAGCCACAGTTCAATTGGGGGGTTCATGAGCCACTGTGGATGGAACTCTTGCATGGAGAGCATCTCTATGGGGGTGCCAATAGCAGCATGGCCTATGCATTCGGACCAGCCGAGGAATAGAGTTCTGGTGACGGAAGTGCTGAAGGTGGGGGTGGTGGTGAAGGAATGGGACCACAGGGATGAGTTGGTGACAGCATCAGACGTTGAGAATGCCGTCAGAAAATTGATGGCAACAAAGGAAGGTCATGAGATGAGACAAAGGGCAATGGACCTCAAAAACGTCATTCTCAAATCCAAGGATGAAGGTGGAGCTTCTCGCATGGAATTCGATGATTTCATTGCTCACGTCACTAGATAGTTATGCTTTCATCCAAATCCACAGAGTTACACCTGCACACTCTCTCATAATTACAACAACAATAATAAATAATAATTATATATATAAGTATATGTAGTGGGAGTTGTCCGAGCATTTAGACTGATATTTTCACATAAACCATTTTTAAACATGTTTAAAATATATATTAAATAGGATTCTTAGCTTTGTGTTTTTCCTAACTACTGTTTTCTCGTGTCAAGATTTGTATAGACACCGAGGTTAATTACATTTGTATGTTTTGTGAGTATGTGTCTGGAAGGGCTTAATTACTTCTGGAAGTATCAATGTGAAAGTTTGAGAAAAGGTTACGATGTATTTATAATTTTTGGGTTATAATATTTTGTTCATAGTTATTTAAAATAGAAATAAAAGTATGAGCTTTTAGTAGAAAAGAAACCATGTGAAATACATGAATGTTACAAAGTATGGTTCACGTACAATCCAACTACTAATACTAATAGAATAGTACACATCAAAAAAACACATGAAAAGAATTCACACTGCAGCATTTTTGGCGCAACGCGAGATTTGGCAGTACGTGAAAAAAATCTTTTTCTAGAACAAACGCACAGTTTTTTAAACGTGGCTGAGTTTAAAAATTTTATTTGTTATTCGTTACAATTTTTTTAAAAAATTGTTAGCTTATTTATTTAAGACGACACATAATAAATAAATCCTTGATCCCACGAGACAACACTTAGAAAACCGTGGATGTTTTAAATTTTAGAATTTAAAAAGGATAGTAAATTAATGAAATTGAGTTTTTACTTTTTTATGAAATATATTATTCCGGTTCGGCTGAATATACATATTTTCATTTTTTTTTTACTCTTTAGTCTTCTTTTTTCATACTCTACAAAAATATCAAGAGCTCCATTTTAAAAGTTTTTGTCATTCTCAAATCAACGTTATTTTATAAATATTTAAATTAATTATTTCAACTATGCGTGAGGTAGAAAAATAATTTAATATAAGGTGTACATTTGAAAAATATTACCTTATCACCTTCTACTCTAAGAAAGATTTTAAGAGGATGAGTTATTTTTCCAAATCCAAATATGAAGGGTCACATGACAAGGACAGAGATGAAAAGAGAAAAAAAAAGAAAAATCTATAATAGACTCTTCCAAATAGAACAAGAGACATTCAATATTTTTATTGTCTTAGAAGGACACTATGTCTCTAAGTGACCTAACAAGAAAATAATGGTTTTGAAAAAGACATTGAAAATTACTACGAGTCTTAATTTTCACCTAATGAGGATGAAAGTCTAGGTTATGAAGATGAAGTATTGTCATGTGAAAGAGGCTTATTGGTGCTAAGAAGACTTCTTGAAAGCCAATCTTTTAAGCTTGAAGAGACTCAACAAGAGAATATATTCTACATAAGATGTAAAGTTTTTGAAAATACTTGTTCTTTAATTGTGGATAGTGTTGTAGCTCAAGGTTAATAGACAAACTAGTCCTAACTACTACACCCCATCTCAAACTTTATAAATTTCAATAGATAAAAGATGATGATGGATGATAGTTAACGAACAAGTAAATATTCCAATTTCCATAGACAAGTATCAAGATAAAGTTTTGTTTAACATAGTACCTATAGAAGTTGGGTATATTCTACTTGGTAGGCCATGACAACTTGATAAGCACTCTATCCATGATGACCTTACTAACAAGAAAAGTTTCACTCATATTAAAATAAAAGAAAAAGTAAATATGGATTAATCTCCCTTATGTAAATACACATAAGGGTTGTTTATTTATAAGTAAAAATAGTAACGAAATGATAGAAAATATTGACTAAGTCTATTATATTCAACACTCCCTCTCAAGCTAGTGTATATAAATCATATGTACCAAGCTTATACAAATATAATCAATTTAAGTCCCTGTAAAGATTTAGTGAAAATATCAGTTAACTAATCATTCGAATTAACAAAATCAGTCTTTATGTCTCTACATATAATTTTTTCTCAAATGAAATGACAATCGACCTTAATATGTTTGGTCCTTTCATTAAAGATATGATTCGAGCTAATATGAAAAGTAACCTAATTATCACATATGTGGTCTTTCCAAATTGTAATTCCTTAAGTATATGTTTAAGCCAAATAAGCTCACAGGTAGTTGAGACCATAGTTCTATATTTTGCTTTAGCACTAGATCTCGTCACAACATGTTGTTTCTTGCTCTTCCAATAAATCAAATTATCAACAATAAGAACACAATATCTAGAAGTAGATCTTTTATCAGATGGAGATCCTGCCCAATCAGCATCTGAATAACATACAACTTTACTATAGTTATTATGACCATATAGTAAGTCTTTTCCAAGAGAACCTTTAATATACTTCATTATATGAATGACTGTGTTCCACTGATCAACACATGGAGAATTAAGAAATTGACTCACCACACTGACTACAAATGAAATATCAGGACAGATAACAATAGGATAATTCAATTTTCTAACTAATCTTCTATATTTCTCAGGATCTAAAAGAGGCTCCCCCTGACTAGGTAGAAGTTTGGCATTAAGATCCATTGGTGTGTCAACAGATATCGAATTCATTAATCCAATTTCCTCCAAAATGTCCAATGCATACTTCCTTTAAGAGATAAAAATACCACTGTTAGATTGTGCTACCTCGATTTAGAAGAAATATCTAAGTTTGTCAAGATCTTTAGTCTGAAAGTGGTGACAAATATTTTGTTTTATCTAAGAGATGTCATGGTGATCACTATCTGTAAGAACAATGTCATCAACATATATCACTAGATAGATGCACCCCACACTTGAGTGACGGTAAAAAACTGAATGATTTGCATAATTACGAGTCATACTAAATTGTTGAACAACACTATTGAAGGTGATAAAGACCATGAGATTCACATTTGATGTCAATCATCCGTCACAAACTCCGGTCCTGTAAACAAACATAATATTTGGTAAAATAAATGACACAATCAAGGGAGACGATCCTCATACCATTTAAGAAATTCATTGAAAATAGTAGGGTGACCTGAAGTATTAGATGGAATAGGATCCACAGTATAAGGTTGCATAGGAGGAGCAATTTGGGCAATCATATTATATTTAAGAGGGCGACCATGTAAAGCATAACACCTGCCAATTTTGTGGCCAAGTTTGCCACAATGATCACACTTGTCCTTTGCCTGGCTTGCGAGGACGAGTGCAATCATCATGTTGAGATACCAAAGCAGAAAAGTCATCAATAAGATTAGTAGGTATATCAGTGGTGTGTTTACCTGACACACGAAGAAGGGTGGAACATGTAGAAGTAAAATTGGGCACAATAAGAGATCCTAAAATCTAGTCCCGAACATGGGCATAATCATCAGGAAGGCTATGTAAGGCTAAGAACATGAAAAAATTGGACCTTTGCTCTAGTTCTTGAGAAGGAGTAGAGACAGGATGCAATAACTCATTAAAGTCATGAAGATAAGCATAAATTTTACCCAAATATTCTGCCATTATACCATCAAGACGTCTGGAAGCAATAACATTGAATAGATTTTGACATACGCAATAAAGACAATGAGTATCATTGGTGTATAATAATTTTGTCTGTTCAAAAACTTCTAAACACGTCTCACAAGAACAAAAAATTGTTTTAAAGATGAGTGAATGATAGATTTGATAACAATACATAATTGGGCATCAACTTTCAGTCGACGAGAATCACATTTTGATCAACATCAACACCGCACTTAATAAGATGATCAACATACCCTTGACTCTTAAGCCATAATTTAATATATAAAGTCCAAGTATCATAATTTATTCCATCAAATTTTTCAATGAAGAGATGAACATTAACATAAATGGTATAAATGGATGAATCAAATACGACAACGAAAGAGACCATAGATGAAGTGAGAGAAACCACCTTAGAACAGAGAGAAAAACCTTAAAAAAATCAAACGAACTATGATCAAAATAAGGAAGGCAGATCCAAAACAAGGACAACACGGGTGATTTGGATGGTGGTAATCGTCACTGAAAGCAGCGTCAGACGTGTCGGCACGTGCGACATAAAGCATCAACGGTGACTCAATAAGGAGCAACACGTGAGGGTGCATCGGAGCTCCGATCACCATGATTTCAGTGACACTTTGGTTGCCCAGTGGAGACGAGCTGACTGGTGATGTCGTCGCTCCAATCGGTGATGGCGACGACACACAGGTGATAGAAGTGACAGAAACGACGACGAAACAATGTATAAGAATAGCGAAGACGGCTGTAGAAAAACAAGGGTGAATAGTGGGTTCACCAAAAGAATTTACCCTAACCCTAAGCTCTAGATACTATATTAAAGTAAAGGCTTGGAGAATGTGTATAGATTGTAGGGCTATCAACAACATAATTGTAAAATATAAATAGGCTAGATGATATGTTAAACGAGTTTCATGTAGCTAACAAGTTTCCAAAATTAATCTTAAAAGTGGTTAACATCAAATATGAATTAAAGAAGGAGATGAATAGAAAACTATTTTTAAGACCAAGCTTGGAGTGTATGAATGATTAGTCATGCTTCATGGCTTGACCAATACACTTAGCACCTTCATAAGATTAACAAATCATGTACTTAGGGATTGCACAGGTAGATTTGTATTTGTCTACATTTATGACATTTTAATCTATCGCAGGAGTCTAGATGAGCACATAACCATCGTATACAAGTCTTATTGTTTTAAAGGACTACCATTTCTTTATCAACTTTGAAAAATGCACTTTCTGCAAAGAAAATGTGGCCTTTCTTGGTTTCATGGTTGGAAAAAATGGTTGGACTACCATTCATGTACACTTTTTGTAAGCATGCGCCAATTTTCATCTTTTATACACATCTTAGTCCCATATTTCTTGTAGCATAGAGTGCAAGGGAGCTAATCATCTATATATAAAGTCTCTTGTCTTTTGCAAAATCACCTTGAAATTGAGCTTGAGTTAAATTAGCATTATGCATTCATCTTATTCTTTTGAGATCTTAAAATGGACAATATTATTTTCATAGGTTCTTAAGAAAGGATCCTTCATTGAAAGAAGAACTAAGTGTCAAGCTTCGTATCAAGAAACTTGAGAAAGTTTTAATAACTTTTTATGTCTTCCACTACTCAAAAGATGATTGCATCAAACATATTAATCATTTTTAATTCTTTAATTATATAATTTATTTCTTTATTTAATTTGTTTCTTATGAAATATTGGTCAATGTTTAATTATTTATTTAAAATTTGTGTTGTATGTTTTATTTATTTTAGTTTATTTTGTATTATCTAAAACATTTTAAATTATTTTCTTGTCATGATTCAATCTAAGAAATTTTATATAAAAATAAGAAGATAAAAAGTAAATAATTTTAATCCAACAAAATTGGATAAAAGAAGTTAGTGTATATACTATAGTATTATATTTATACTTTTAATTATTATTTATTAATTGGTTAAATTGTGTGTATACATGATTAACTAAGATAAGATATGATGTATCTTACTATACATTGAGTTTTATGATCTTTGGAACTATGTCAAGATGTCTCAAAGTATATTATTAGAACTTAGGAAAATTAGAACTTAGGAAAAGTATCAGTTTCCTTGTGATAACTTAGGATCATGTTGACAACTGAATGCCTATATTTGGAATGTCACATTTTGGTACAATATGAGATTAAAAACAAAGATCATGATAAGATTTAAGGAAGTAATTATCAAGTAGATAAATATATGGTAATTAAAAGTGATACTTTGAGTTAGGATATTCATATGTCAACATAAACAATAAGATGTTGATTACTCTAATCTTCCATCATCTCATTTATTTGAATTTATGGACAATTGTCACAACCTATCTCGTCAATTTAAATTTCTAACAAGTTCTTTAGGCATGTTTTGTGTGAATCAAATCATTTTTACCTCTGTGAAATATATTCATTACTCTTCAATGACACCACCTTTAACATAACATCTAACACCATGCATAGATCATTATTAGCCCACTATGTTTACATCACCCATACAATTGAAAAGGAAGATAATAACATTGATGATGATGAACACAATCATAATATAGAAACAACCTACACCAACATGTCAAAAACCTAACTAGCAAGTAAGAATTACAACAAATACCCAATAGATAAACTATATGGTCAACTTAGACTAACTCCCATAATTTGATTGTAGCATTTCATTACAAATCTTATATAAAGTATTTAATAAAAAATTTAATTGATTTAAAATATTTCCATAATTTTTTTGTTTTGTTTAAATCTTTGAAATTATATATGAAAAAACTCAATATAGCAAACCTAAGTTAAAAAAATTATTCAAAGTTTATCATCAAAAAATAAACTAACTACATTTTAAAAAAATATATATAGACGTCAACTTTATTTTTAAAAATAATGCATTATAATTAAAAATTTAATTAGTTAAATTTAATTTAATTATATAAGTAATTTTAATTTATTTATTCATAATTAGTTTATATAAATATAAATAATAGAAAAATGAAAAAGTAAAAAAAAAAAAAAGTCATCATTTGAGTGAAGAGTTCTTTTTATATTAAAAAAATTAGTTATCTAAGTGATGACTTTTTTTTAATGTGACAACTTCAATTAAAAAGAAGTTATACTTAAGTAACAATTTAAATGTAAAAAAAAAAAAAAAAACATAGTTATTACTTGAGTGAGGACTTTTTTTATAATAAAATAGTCAATTTAATGACTACTAGAAAAATCTGAAATTTTTTTGAACAAAAATATTAGTTAGCAAATTCTTTAAAAAGTTGCATTGTTTTAATTAAAAATTGTGGAAAGTGATAACTTGATAAATGAATAGGATAAATGTTGAGTTGTGATATGCTAGGACGATAGACGAGCAAATTAGACACGTTTATACTTGAATAACAGTGGACTAGGCAAAAATATAATTTATTATTAACTTATTTTGTTTCACTAGAAAATTGTTTAGAAGTTTAATTGAATTCACCCAGAGAAGAATTTTAATTTTTTAATGTATGAATATCTAATTTATCCATAAAAATAATATAAAAAATTTCAGTTGTGAAATATTCTTTATTTTCTTTTTTTCTCTCTCATGTCTTTCATTTCTCTTTATGCATTGAAATTGGATTTATTTATCCAATATTGTTCATAACAAAATATTGTTCTTTCAATACAGAGTGTCGATTGGTTATTTTTTCTGTAGCACGACGTTCATTATGTTGGAAATGTTCTTTTAAAATTTTAAACATGAAAAATTATAATAAATTAATTTTTATCTATTAAGTATGGTAAACATGATCTATTATATTTAAAAGTAAAAATGAATGGATCATATTTTTTTGCAGCAAATATAAATGAATTGTTATTGTTGAAGTTAAATAAAAATAACGTATTTGAGAACAACGTATTTTAAATAAAATAAATATAATTATTCTCCTTCTATGCACGTCTTTAACTAGTTTTTCATATATATCTTATTCAGTTTTTTTGTTTGACTAACTTTTTGCTTGACTAACTTTCTCTTATTTGAGTTATATATTTTTTTATTCAAATGTCAGTTTATATCCTTATGAAGATAGAAGATACGTAAATGGTTGGATATCTCAGAAACGTGAGTTAATAACCTTCGATCCAAAATCTTTATATTGTATCAAAATATTATGTGGTCGTGTCCTACACTTATTTCATTCATAATTTTTTTAAAAGTTACTTTATTTTATATATATATATATATATATATATATATATATATATTCATAATTTAAATTAAAATAATATTATGTATTTGTATTTTTCAAACAACATAATACAAAGTACTTTTAATGTTTGAACTAAAATAAAAGGTCTAAGGATCAAAACGAATTGAAAATACTAGTCTTTTCCACCAAATTAATGATGAATCAGCTAATCGAAATCAACTTGCTTTCTCATCCCTATCCGCAACCTTCAAGAACTCAACTACTTGAAAATGATAAACATCAGCAGAATTTAGTTGCCATCCACGTACAACAACTTTTTTTTTTTTTTTTAATTATACTTATATCACATAAAGCCTTTAATTTAAACTAGTTAACATAATTATAAAAAAAAACATAAAAGTTATAGGAACTTTGGAAGTAATCTAATGTCTCTGCATGAAGTAAAACCATATATACAGAAGAACATTCCCAAATGAATCCACAAATAGGGTAGAATAATTTCATAAATTTTCACATGGGTGGAATTTTTATACCCCACCTTCGAAGAGGATAACCACATAGATTTCGTCGAAAATTCACAGCATTCTTTTATTAAAATAACAAGTCTTGTCAAGGAAATATAAGAAGTCATTTGGGGGCATAAACAGACAAGAGAGTCCACCATGGTTATGGATAAGTAATATCAATTGTCAACAGAGAGCACCACAACCCTCAACACTTCACATTGCAACCACCTTTGGACATCATTTCATCTATACTTTATCAATTTCTCTTACAACGTGTACATAACAAACCAAAAGCAAAACATCATATGGATTTCAACGTGTACATAACAAACCAAAAAGCAAAACATCATATGGATTTCAAATCTTCTAAAGCCACTGCAGCGAGCAGATAAGATTATCTATAAGTTAAAATAGAAATTATATAATCACTTGAATGATGTCATACAAAATCTTATATGATACTTTAATCACAGGTCCACTTGTCTTCAGATTCTTGCTATGGTCAATAATAGCACGCTCCCACATCAGAATGATGATCAGTTTGACTAGAGTCAGGCATTAGTTGTGTTCGCCATTATACAGCTTTCTTGGACATCATTGGATCCTATAAGCTACAACTTTACAACAAACCCATTGACTTGTTAAACCCCTTAGTTTCCTTTGCCCCAGCCCAGAGTGGAAACGTAGGTTTGGTACCAGAAATTCAGGGTAGAACAGGAAGTTCTATCTTGTCAAAGGAAAAGAAACTGACCCTTCCCTCTGTGACCAGGCAGATTTTCAAAGGAATGCCACCACATTGTTTCTCAAGGGCTTTAATCTCTGTTCTGGATGGTGGATGACCCCTAACAGAAGATACATGATTAAATAGATTTCCATCAAACAGGTAATAAAAAAGGAAATCAGAACTAAAGACAAATTTGCTTAGCTATTAATTAGTAAGGGACAAATAATCAATGTCGATCATTTTCAGTTCCTTTTCCAAAATAAATAACCATAATTGGTAAATACCCACAACAGTTACTTGCTGACACTTGTTTCCCGGGAATTAGAACTATTCATCCAAGTTTTAGATGGCGGCTATCAACCTCTCATGGATGTATTGAAGTGTATTTAACAGACAACAAATATCTTTCGATTTTAAATTGCATTTTTCTACTGTCATTATTACCTTTAAATCCTGCAAGAGAACAGACTTTGACAATGTCTTTATCAAATTCCTAGTGTTTACTGTGAGAAATAACATGCCCACATTACCTCCCACCTGCACCTTACAAACCCGCAACCCTACCACACGCACATATCACAAAATGAAGCAGCATGTTTATGCCAGTGTTAATTCTCTGATACAATGGATTGAATGCAAAAAATTAGGTCATAATGTGCATGAATTCCTTAGTCATGTTTTCAATTAGTCCATTTAATAACAATGTAAAGATCACTTACCAATAAAATTTCTTAATCTAAAGTAATCATACTGATGCAATGAGACATGGTTATTACCTAGATAAGTACAGTAAAAAACTTGGGTCACCAGGGGAAGACTTTCTGAAACGGCTGTTCGGAAGATAAACATCAAAATCTGGCCTCAACTCATTAATTCGCAACTCAGAAAATAATCTTTGGACAGAACCCATGTCTACTAGCTCTTTGCTTTCTTCTGTGGTTTCAAGAGCAGCAGGTCTATGGGAACTTCTAATACTCTTCAAACTCCAAAGAACACCATGCCGCACAATTATATAACCAAGAGACTTGAGGTGCCTGTAAACCTCAAACAGCTCCCAACAATATCCACTCCCCCCGCCAGCAACCTTTTCATACATTTCTGTGAGAGATATGCTTCTACCACTGTTTTCCAACAGGTCTAAGGCTCCAAGTTCCATAAGATACCTGCCGTATCAGCCTTTACATAAGCAGGAGTTTTCAAAACAGCTTATAAAATTTCAGTATATACTTTTTTCTCATGCAAACAAGTGTATTGCCTAGTTACGTAGTTTATTATTCACAGAAAGCTACGGCTTTAAGAATTATGTGACTCTTCCCTACTTCTGAATGTCGACGAAGGATAAATATGAAAAGATGGCATATCACCTACAAAGTCTCCTCAATTGAAGAATAAATCTTTCCACTACGAACTATTCCAGTTGTTATCCACATTTTGCCATTTTTCTCAATGACTTCGCCCATTCCCATTTCTTCCTTCCAACAGCTTTTCGATTTCACGTTCCTGGTAAATGAAATGCAAAAGTCTTCACTTTGAAAATCATACTTGAGCAGGGGAAACAGAGATATCTTTACTAGTAAGTACTAATTTACAATGTAAAGATGCTTGACCTGAACTGCAACTTGGGTATAGAACCAGATGAAAAGCCAAGCTCTTCTTCATCACTTGCATTCTGCAAATTGACCTCATCATCACTATCTTCACTGGAAGAACATCCCCATGTCTTGTCTTCCATGGTTCAAAAGCTGTAATTTAAAATATAAACCAATTAATCAGTTAAGAGGATTGTCGGAAGCATCACTAAAATAATATCTAAATCACATCATTGAACAATAATCACGGACACAAAAACAAATAAATAAAGAAGCATCTAGTTATAGCAAAGCAAGTTGCTTTTGCCCTCGAAAATATTCATCTAATAAAACCAACATGCATAACACCACGTGTTCAAAAGACACGGAAATCAATAAAAAGCAAACAACTAACGAATTTCATTTCATTTTGCATTTTATGGTCATGATATCTATTTTAAATTCTAATTATAGGCCCATTTATCAAAATACCTCTCACGTTCACAATGAAATAGAGCGACAAAGAGTTATTTCATAATATCTCTTCCTTTTCTTGCCTCCATTTTTTCTCTATTAGGTGTTGACAGACACAAGTACAAATCTAAATCAAATCAACTAATTACATTATAATCTAGTCACTGAATCAAAAACTAAAATCAACAGGACCCCCTTCCTCATTATATTGTATATCACTCACCCACAACCAATGTCGTCAAACTCGAGGATTGGAAAACAAGTTAAGATATGCACATGCTTAATAACACAAGTTTGAAAAGAGCATCTCATTTCATCAAATCCATTACGGTTTCTGAAACTGAAGTTTGCAAAAAAAGTGAATTTGAAAAGGTTTTCCTTTTTTCTCAGATATCACAAATGAGATTAAGGAACATGTTAGTTACTTTCCAGTGTCAAACTTGAGAGCAAGCAATGTCAGCAATATAATTTTCAATTGAACAGTTACAAACCAACAATACCTATAAGGAGCCGAAGAATAAACAATGGCCACTAAAGCAATATTATAATATATGTTTCAGCCAGCAAATATGATTTAGGTACTTACCGTTCCTCAAACCTTCACTACTTATCAATGATCGATGTATGTTTATCTCTGACCACCCAATATTTTTTTTTTATTTGAAAAAAATATAATACCGTATGAATTATGAGTCATGAGATCATATCTTCAACACACAGTAAGGTAACTTGCTAATACATCCTTCAATGATTGTTTTCCAAGACAAGTAAGTTTAGACAGCTCACTCCGTATTAATGCACAATTTCTGGTTTCAAACAAGCAAGGTGAAAGATATTGATTTCAAATTTTAGTGATATTAGATATGGTGAACTAATGGCATTTTTGGTATTTTAAAAAGATTATAAGTGCAGGTCACTGCAGAAAGTAATTGCCGTGAATGTGGGGTGCAGATACGAGCTCTGTTGGGCCGAGGCCCAACATCACAAACCCTTCTCCCTTTTTCAGAATTTCCATTCATTCGTAACCTAATCAGGGAAGAAGACGCGGCTAAGGCTCGCGTAGGGTGTCGACGGCGGCGAAAGTCACGGCGTGTTGCTCGGTGGGGTGACTCTACGGCGAAGGTGGTGGCGCAGAAGCGGTCTTGCGGCGGTTTAGGGCAGGCGTGATAACGACATGGCTACGAGAGATACAGATAAAGACGAAATGCAACATGGTTTTTTACAGTATGTTTTGGGTAGAGACATGAGTACATAAAGCAAGTCATACCTGTTTGATAACTATCTCTTCTTCTGCTCTCCGATGCCTTGTTCTTCAATTTCTTCTGCTTTTTCGAGGAAAAAGAAAACGTATGTTTAAACTGACTTAGAGTGTAAATCTGCTCTATGAGTGTATGATAACCAGACCCAAAACGTCTTCCCAAAATATCCAATTTTGTTAAGTGCTATTTGGATGAAAAATGTATGGCAAACTGCACCCTCAAATTTGCTTCCTGCACCCGCATTAATTTTTCATAATTCTACAAATATCTTAATTAGAATATTGAAAAGGAAAAATTAGGATGTGGTTTTGTGAAATTAAGAAAACCATACATTAAAATTAGGTTGTGGTTTCGTCACCATTGATAGCTCCTCCACTGTCACCGAGCACCAATCTTCGACACCTTCACAAAACCTTACAACTTAATTTCTCCCTTTTAATATTCTTGCCAGGTCATTTGTGGAATTAAGAAAAAATTATGGAATGCAGGAAGCAAATGTGGGGTACAAGAAGCAATTGTCAAAATCTACTGTTATAGATTCTGAGATGGCCTGTGTATGGAGTATTTGGGCCTGGTCCACATGTAGAAAGGTAGTGAGGACAAATTCTTCCTCCACCCCCATACCCTCTTTCTGCACCCCCATATAATTTTTTTTATTCCACGACTGCCCTTCATGAAATTACATAAATACCCTCATTTTTTTTTGAAATTGTGAACTGGATGGAGGGTGCATCCGGTTCTCATTTTTTTAAAAAAATACAAACCGGACGATCTCATCCGATTCTCAACCCAGCAGATCGAAAAATCCTCAAATTCGCCGTCGACAGCCCCCCAAATTCCAAATCAACTACTCTAATCATCAATATCACCTACTAATTGCTAATAAACATCACAAATTGGTTACCTAATGCTTCTATGAATGATTAA
>Ga0209700_105227_pt1 | contig 22183 bp, 10 predicted proteins | sample SiratroredBW_FD_187528 | JGI IMG/M metagenome (GOLD analysis project Ga0209700, IMG submission 187528) | Root nodule microbial communities of legume samples collected from California, USA - Siratro red BW (SPAdes) (version 2) | ecosystem: Host-associated > Plants > Roots > Nodule | place: USA... | reverse complement strand
TGGCTTAAAATATTCAGCAAGTTGTTATAGTTATTTTAAGTTGTAATAAAGAAGGAAAATAATCATTCCATACTCATCTTTATTTTAAACAATCGCTTCACATTCACAGCTGTTTTAATATTCTATTTAAATAATAATAATAATATATAAAAATGAAATTTTGAAATAAGAAAATAATAATATAAATAATTGTATAATGCTCATCTATTATATCAACATGAATATAATGCTTATATAATACATTAGCATTGTCAACATATATCAACTAATTGCATGAGTATAATGATCTTTCATTTTCACCACTTTATTATTGATAATGTGAATAATAATTAGTAATTTTCACTGTAAGTTCTAAATGTATAATTATATATTAAATATATATATTTTAAATATTTTTTATAATTATCTTTTTGAATTTGAATATAATTTTTTTTGTGGAAAATTATATTTGATTATATAAAAAAGAGTTTAATATCACCTATTTTGCGTGAAATCACTCTCAAGCAATTCTCTAATTCACACTACAACTGTACAATGAAAAAATAATTTTCTTTTATTAATCTTTAATATAGTGTGTTGGTTATGATTGAGTTGAAGTTTTTAATATCTAACCTGACAACTTGGTAAGTTAATAGTAAGAAGATGGACAAATCTCTTGATTCATTTTTCAATGATAAAATTTACTAAATTTCAGAGATTTGAAGTTTTTAGATTATACCTTTTTTAGATTTTAGAATTTTATAAAGTACTAAAAATAATATTTAGATTAAATTATTTAATATACTTTCGACATTTCTAATAAGATAAGTCAAAATTTGCAACTTGACCATGGGGGAGACTAGTCTTTATAAATATATATGTGTGTGAATATATATATATATATAGGTATGGTTGTAATAAAATAATATTTAAATTTTTTAACTAATATTTAGAAGGCTGTAGTTATGATTTGACTTATTTTTTAGAATTATCACATATTAATTTGCTGATTTATTTTCAGAGTCTAAGTCAACTCAATGCATAGAGAGAAGAGATTCACATTGCATACGCGCTCTCTTCACACCACGTGGTAAGATTAATTAAAAAGCAGCACACAGAATAGAAATAGAAACCCACAACACAAAATAATCGTCATCATAATTTCAGACACTGTTTCTTGTTGACCTAGCCCAACCAACTCATATCTCTCACCCTTTATTCTCATCTCTCAGAAAAAACTTCTACTTTTGGTTTCAATTTTTTTTCTTGTCTTCACCACTTTTTAAGGTTTGTTTCTGCCATGTAATGCACTTTTAGTTTCTGGCTATCATTCACTTATGGGTTTTCCAATGGATAATCTTTTGGTTTATTTATTTTTTACTTGTTCTCTAAAATCTGTGATTAGGCTCCTTATTGTCTCTCTTATAGTTTATTTTAGTTCCTAAGGAAACTCAGTTCACATTTTTATTCACAATGCTCTTTTAGCTGTGAAAAAAAGCAGCACAAAATGAATCTGTTAGAAGATATTAACACCTACACCCACAAACTTGTAGTTTAGAGCAAGAAAACTGTATGAAAAATAGGTATAGGTGAAAAAAATGGTTTTCATTTGAGATTAAGCTTTTTCGAGAGACTGATAATTAGTTTATCTTAGTATAGATATGGAAAAGGGTGTTTCAATAGCGTAGGAATGGATTTGTTTTCGGTTAATTTTGGAGAAATAATCATCTTTTCAGGAACCCTCTTGGAAGGCAGCAAAAAAAGAATGATTTTGGAAACTAAAGATGCATCATTAGTTATATGGCTCTGTGAACTATCAACTATGCTTGTTTTTTTGTCACCTGCGTCTTTCATAAATTTTTCAAACATGTTTTGCTGAAAATATTTGTAATCAGTGAAATCTGACTACTTGAACAGCAATATGATGCTGATATTTGTGCATTTAATTTAGTTTAATGGAACTGATATCTTTGGAATATTGAAAAAATGTTGGAGCGTTGACCATGATATTAGTTATTACTTTTTGTATGTTTCATCTGATGTTGTAATTAACATACTATGAATGTACTTTGTTTGCTTTCATGTTTTAAGATCTGAAGTTTTAGCAGCACTTTATTATTCTAAGACAGACACTTCTATGTGGTTCTTCCAGGTGACCTTGGAACTGGTTTGATTCAAAGATACTTATTCCATTTGACATTATAGGCTGTGTTGGAATACTTCATCCTCTAGACATGACTTGCTTCCCATTCTTATTTGGTAGGAAAGTGCCTTCTGTGCCAAAACACGATCCAGATATTGATGAAGGTAATTTAACAATGTTACATTAATCTAAGAATATTGTTGTAGAATCAAGATACCTATGATAAAATGCATAAAAAAATCTACTTACAGTGTTTGATTTTGACTGAATATGTTTGTGAACAGAACTCTCAGGCATTCAAAATGTAAGAATCTTTACCTACAAAGAACTAAAAGTTGCGTCTGACAATTTCAGTCAGGCCAATAAAATTGGGCAGGGTGGCTTTGGTTCTGTTTATAAGGTAATTAAGTAACTTCTGAATATGGCTTGCATCATCATATCCATTTGATTGATCATTATATTTCTCTTCCTTTAATTATCAGTGAAAACTTAACAATATTATGGTGGATGATCAGGGATTACTAAAAGATGGGAATCTAGCTGCTATAAAAGTTCTTTCAGCAGAATCAACTCAAGGGGTGAAAGAATTTATGACAGAGATTAATGTGATCTCAGAAATAGAGCATGAAAATTTGGTTAAGCTATATGGTTGTTGTGTGGAAGGGAATAACAGAATATTAGTCTACAATTTTCTTGAGAACAATAGCCTTGCTCAAACCCTTTTAGGTAAATGCTTTGTAATTTTGTGGTAAAGTTTTCTGATAAAATTTGAGAACAGGAACTATTGTATCATTTAGAATATCATGGAGTTGTTATATTAATTTAATTTCCTTACCTAATGCTTTCTGAATAAGTTATTTTCTCTTCACTTGCAGGTTCAGGTCACAGTAACATCATTTTTTATTGGAAAGCACGATCTAGGATTTGCATTGGGATTGCACGTGGGCTCTCTTATCTACATGAAGAAGTAAGACCACATATTGTTCATAGGGATATAAAAGCAAGCAATATTCTCCTTGACAAAAATCTTACACCTAAGATTTCAGATTTTGGTCTTGCAAAGCTTATTCCATCATACATGACTCATGTCAGCACTCGTGTGGCAGGAACAATGTGAGTATTTTAATAAACATCCTGTGCATAAATTGGAAACTTTTTTTTTTTCTTTTTCCTTCGCCAAAAAAAGACTTTATCCCTTCAATGTCCCAGTTTTAAACTAATTATCTACATGTTTTACATGGAACCGAAAGCTATTATAATATGTTGAATGGTTAGAATTATATACCATAATACTGAAACATTTGAGAATATTAGAATGTAATTGACTTCATTGATTCTATTCAATATTTTGTATAAATTTATTTTGTTGTAAATTGGTGACTTTGAAATTTGTATTCAATTTACTTTAGATTATCTGTTAGTGTTTTGCTTTAATCCTGACATGGGATTCCTTTGGTTGAGGCATTGCTGTGCAAGAATTGTAGTCCATTAAATGCAGCGCACACGAAATCTTGCTTGTTGTAAATTCATCATCAACCACTACACAACTGAGATCATTGAAGTCCTTGATAGAGATAAGGGATTCATTGAAATATACATAAATTGGTTAATAAAATTGTTGGAGCAAAACTCTTTTTGTGTTGGAAATCCCACTTTAACTAGAGATATTGTGAAATAATACTATATTAAAATTCACCTTTTAAGATGGTATTAAAGTTTACAAAATCTATCACAGCAAAATTTGTTGGATCTAGAGATTAATTGTATATTATGTCCCTTGTATTCATTCATAACCTTTCACTTCTCACATGATAAAGAGGAAAGCTTCTCTCGTCCTGTTAATGTTATTGACTTCCTTTACTTGCCAATTATTTACGTCAGGAACTTAATGCTGCATATTTTATTTCAGAGGTTATTTGGCACCAGAGTATGCATTAAGGGGGCACCTGACACGTAAAGCAGATATTTACAGCTTTGGTGTACTCCTTGTGGAGATAGTGAGTGGAAGATGTCACACTAATACACGATTACCGATAGGAGAGCAGTTTCTTTTAGAAACAGTATGTCATTTCTATTTTCTTAGTTATATTGCTGTACCTTTCCTGTTTACAAATACATAGAGCAAATTCTTCAGATATAATACATTAAGTTATTTTCACTGTCAAGTATGTGATAACATAACCTTTTATTGGATGCTTTAAGTTGTATGGAAAATGTTGGAAAAGTTTAATTGTGTCTTCTTTGGAGGTTGCCATATTTGCAACCTCGTCAGTGATGGCTAGTTCATACTACAAGATATTGTGTCTAACAAACTCAACTTTTGTGGATTTTAATTACTTTTCACCTATGAAACTTGTTTCCTGCATGTATAGAAATTGTAGACAAGATGGTGAGTTTAAACAACAGAATGATTGCAAGCCTTGATCAATAAATATGGAGCCTCTTCCGAGTTACTTTTTCTTTTCAGTTAACAAAGGGTTTGTTTGGATTTTTCACTAGCTAAAATTAGCTTATGCAAGAGGCTAAATGGAATTTATAGAGAAGCTAAGTTTTTTCTTATTTTTCTCCCCTAGAAGTGAGAAGTGCTTATGAAGAAACTCCTCCAAATAGGTCCAAGTTCTAGTCTGCACTATTTTTTTTGTTATAGAACTTCACTTTCTCTTCTTTCTACTTTAGTTTTCCATCCAAGCTCCATGCCATTGTGATTGATTATGAAGTTATAATCCCCACTATAAGGTATACCTGATTGGAAACCTCAACATTCAAATTTCTTTCGTTCCTTCTGCATGAAGAACATTGAAATTTTAGAGTTATGCTTTAAACAGGGAACATTGAACCCTATGTTGCGAGAGTCTACTTCTAGTCCAAAATTATATATGGTAAACCCAACAAACAATTCTGATACTAGTATAAAAAGACTGTATCATATCTGAAAGAATCTCTGTTGTTTGAAATCTGAAACATCACATATTTTTCTCTGCCTTTCAAACTTGAGCATTTCATTGTACATAACAGTACTCATATTCTATGACATTAAGATAGTTTCTACCAGCTCTTAATTTGAGCTTCTTCTTGTTGGGTTGTTTCGAAAATCTTAAAGACAATAACTTTATAGGTTTTTTCTTCTTATATATTGTTCATCTTATTCATTTTTATACAATGTGGGACTCTAACTTACACACGATTAACATTTCTATCCTTTCAGACATGGGAACTTTATCAGCGAAAGGAACTGGTAGGGCTTGTAGATGCATCCTTAGACGGGCATTTTGACGCCGAGGAGGCCTGTACATTTCTGAAAGTTGGACTTCTCTGCACTCAGGACACGTCCAAACTCCGGCCACCAATGTCTTCTGTGGTCAAGATGCTCACCGGAGAAATGGACATTGATGAAAGTAAGATAACAAAACCAGGGTTGATTTCAGATTTTATGGACCTCAAAATCAGAGCAGATAAAAATGGTGTTGATAATGATACCAAGGGTTCATCTTCCTGCAATGCATCCTCTGCTTCAGATAGCCAGGGTAACACCATGTCATATGCTGCAAGTACTAGCACAACTGCAACCTTCACTGTTAAATATGATCAAAGCTTGTAGACATTATTTGTGAATGGTTGCCACTTTGATTCCAAATTATTTCATTTCATTTTTCTGAGGTCTCCCTTTCACTTGTAAATTTGCTACGGGTTCCATAAATTTGTGTGTTCATAGTTTATTCTATTCGTGACTAGGAAGTTTTGCCCAGTGTACACTATCTTGTAAATATGGACCGTGGTTATAGTTAAATGGTGAATATGAAGAACTTTGTTGTTCAGAATTCATGAAGATATGGATGATCCCACATTAAGTATAATACATGAGTGGATATTTTGTTACTCTTATTGTTATATTTAATATATAATTTGGATTTTTATGTATATAATAAGTTTTTAAAAGATATTTAAATTTGAAAAAGTACAAACTTCCAAAATAGGATTAATTAATTAATTAGTTTTTATGATTGTATGACCTTAAATTTTGGTCCCTAAATGTTATTTTAATCTTTACACATACCGTGTTTAATTTTTTTCCATTCTTTGGTGACTAAATCTTTAGGAACAAAAAAAATCTGAAACTAGTACATATAATATCAGAACAAAAGTTATTTTCAATAGAAATATTAAATGGTAATATTTAGTCAAATAAAAGGAAAATGAATAATTTAAACTAAAAAATTTTTTACTAGATTGTGTGAGTTTAGCTTTCTTCTTTCTATATTAATTTTATTATTTTCTTTTTGTGGATAAAAAAAAGTTTTCTCTAAACTTCTTTTGTTTTCAAGACATAAAGGATTGAAATTATTTTATCAAAATAAATAGTTTTTTTTCTTTGATTACTCTAAAGATTTTTTTTTAATAAAACGAATATAAACAAATAAAAGACCAAGTAAAACTGATTAAATGAAGAGCAATATCTTTATTAGTATGTCATTTCTTGATAGAAATAACTATTAAAATAAAGAAAAAAAAAGGTTCAAGAATCAGTACAGGAAAATAATTAAGAAGATCATGACCACCTATTTAACCGCTCAACTGAATATTTATTTAACCTCAATATATATTTAACTGTAAATGTAAATTTCAAATACTGATTAGATTATAACATTACATAATTAACATTAAACAAATAAAGCACCAATTAGTTAACTAATTAAAAAAATAATTAGATGATGAGTAAATCAAATATACCTGTGTAATATTTTGCTCGGTTAAGTAACAGTTACCTAACAACAGCAAGAAAGCTAAAGATAAATCTGCCACGTGGCAGATCTCCACCGGTTACCGAAAAGTTTGTTATTCTTTTCCGCGGGAAATTCTATCTCAAAGAAACGTATAAAAGTCGAGTGGTTCAGTGATCAGTGATTTCTTTTCAAGTTTGATTCAAATTCTGTTACAGTTGCTTCAAACCCTCTCTCAGAAAGATGACTGAAGAAAACGACTGGATCGGCTCCTTCGATTCTCTGTAATTATCATCACTCATCGTAACTCCAAGAACAATGATTTTTGGATTCAATAACCTGATTGATGTTTATCGTTTTTCTGTGTTTTTTCTTGCTCTTCCAATTACATCTGAGTGATTAATGGTCATATTTGTGGTGGAGTAGGTTGGGGCGTTTGGCAGTGTGCAGCATCTGTAAACGTGGTGGCAGAGAGGAGCGCAGAGAGGAGCGCAGAGAGGAGGAGGAGGAGGATCCGGAGTTGGAGATAATAAGCATGGTGGCGGAAGGTGGCTACGGGCGAGTGTTCCGGTGCCGCGATCCTAAAACCGGCACAGTCGTCGCCACGAAACAGATCAGAATACTCGGAGTGAGCCAGGGCGTTCCTTCTTCGATCATCCGTGAAGTGTCGTTCCTCAAAGAACTCCACCATGACAACATTGTCAGGTTGCTTAAAGTCGGATTCACGAATTACAGATATGTGAATCTTACCTTCGAGCATCTCGACTGCGACCTTCAAGAATACATGATGAACAATCGTCTTTCCAAGGATGCCGTGACTATAAAGGTACTTAGAAGATGAGAGAGTGCTTTTGCTGGTGTTTTATTATGAAATTGATTATTAATCTGTTCGGAAATGCATTAGGAATTGTTGGATGTGGATCTTTAAAGGATCTTTTGTGTTTAAAGAAATTTTGCATTAAATGTGAATTCTGAAAGCAAAGCTAAATTTAGATCGATTTTAGTTAGAGTTGATTTTAATAGAGTGATTTATGTTTGGATATTTCAAGAAAAGGCATATTGTAATAAGATCTAGCCTAAATTTTTTCAACATCACTTTTAATTAAATTGTGATCTTGTGTTAAAACATCAATTTTACTAAGAAATAATAACCTGACATTTATCACTGTTAAGAAGGATAAATAAATAAACTGTCGTTTAAGTTCTAAAATTATTAAAATTCATAAAAATCTCAAAAAAGTTTAGTTTGTATATTAATTTAGTTTTGTTGTTAGTAAATTAAACGACATTTATTATTATTATTTTTTGTTACTAAAATTAACTATTTCATATTCATTTAGTCTCTGAACTCATATGATGTTACTTTCTAAACTTAACTATTAATTGAATTTAAGAATTAAGATGATGATCATAATAATAATAATAATAATAATAATAATAATAAATAGTTAAGTGTAGATACTAAAATAATAATAGATTATTAAAATTAGAAATTAAGATAAACAGTACGAGATTAAGTCTAGAAAATAAAACTATAGTAAATATTCAAGTTTGTGGAAAACAATTATATAAGTATGCAGGAGACTATTAAACAAAATTACATTTTCAGAATTTTTTTTATAGAATATTAATACTTGGATGTTTATCCTTTTGTAAAATAAGATTTGACCTAAGTAAAAATGAACTCTCACTGTTATCATTGTCGGATTAAACATACATTCTCACTAATGATTGTGTATATCTATATCTATCAGTCTATGTATATGTATGTATATAAAAGATCACCTTATCTATAAATACTTTTAAGATTGAGGTAGATGAATCTCAAATTCTAAAAGTCCTGTAACTGTGAATAAATTTCTTTTGCTTGCAGAGTTTCATGTACCAGATACTCTCTGCTGTGGAGTTCTGCCATTCGCGTAAGGTTCTGCATAGAGATTTGAAACCACGGAATGTGCTGATTGATCTACCTACAATGTTGATCAAACTGGCGGATTTTGGTTTGGCTAGAGAGTTCAGAAATGACGTAGTGTATTCTGAGAAGGTATAATTGACTATGACTGGTTAGTAGATATTTGTTTGCTATAAAAGCTTTATTACCAAATAATGATGTTCCACATGATTAGGTATAGTTTTAGTTTTGGTATAGAAATAAAAGTCTTATTACATAGTGGACACCTCACTAATACACTAGTCAGTTAGGAACTTCCTGGTACAGGGCACCTGAAGTCTTGTGTGACGGCTATCAATATTCAGCTTCAATTGATTTGTGGTCTGCTGGCTGTATATTTGCTGAGATGCTAATTGGAGAACCTTTGTTCCAAACTCCTAAATGCCGGGATGAGTTGGAGGCAATTTTCAGGTATGATGTGCCACACATAAAATATTCATTTGACTTTTGCACGCAATTCTTGTTTGTAATTGAAGCAAGAAAGAATTTTCTCTGTGAAGAGTGTTAGGTACCCCCACAGAGGAAACATGGCCAGGGATCTCCGAATTAATTCCTACCGTTCATCGCTACGAGAATTTTACTCCATTGGTACTAAATTCTCATTTCTCAATTGCTATTTGGCTAGTTGTCTTATTTTCATAGAATCTTTAAAAGTTACAACATATTTATGTGCTTCTCTACTGCTATGCAGGGCCTGCAAAGATTTGTTCCTCATCTGGAACCAAATGGCATGAATCTTCTATCAGTAAGTTTTTACTCCACAGTTTTGTTTTGGTTGTGTGGTGAGCAGTAATTAGCCCAGCAACGGACATTCTGAATGAAAAACTCTACCGCAGTTTCTACCAACAATAAATAAATTTCTGTAATTTCAGTCCTTAAAGAAGCAATTTGGAGATGTGTTATTTTATGAATTCAAGTGTGTAGAGCGTAGGTTACTTCAAATTGTGCAATATTGGTTAATAAAATTTACTCTTTGAAAGAAGGGATACTTAATTTGGGTTCTACATACGTAAAAGGTCATGAGGTCTTATTGTTAACTTCTGTAAAATTAATTTTTCAGAAATAATTTCTGATGCCATGTTTCTCTTTTTGCAGAGAATGCTTTGCATGGACCCAAATAAAAGGATTTCTGCTACAGCTGCTCTAAAGCATCCTTACTTCGTAGATGATGATGATTTGGTATCTTCTCTGCCTCTCTTTTTTACCGCTTGTTCATAATCTACGTTTAAGACCAATATATTTTAGCTAATATCAAGAACTAGCACTGAGTTATTGACAATGTGTGGGGTTTGATGGTTTTAAATTTTAACTGAATTGATTAATATTTTATTTTCACTTAGATTTTTGGAGGAAGGCCAACGGAGCAGCGGACGAGATGCATCCCTTTTCCATGACTTTTTACCTTCTTTACTGCTTTTATAATGAAGTTACTTTGATTCGCCATGATTTTACATTTCAATGAGCTACAATTCAAAGTCAAGGTTTACTTTTCTATTTGGGACAATCGCAGTTTTAATTCTTGAGTCAGTAATTTTTAAAAACCATAAGAAATTCTTAAACAGAAGTAGCACTAGAGAATTGTACGCAAAGAAAGCTAGAGAATTGTAATGCTACTCAATTGCCATGATCCAAGTACCAATGACTGTCTAGAATCCATTTCCCACCAAACAACAAAATTTGGCTTCGTTTCATATCTCTTCTCTAGGTATACTAAATGTACGTTTATACTTTGATTTTATCACCTCAGCAGAAGAACATGGAACTCCTGATATTCTTATGCAATCTTGGAAGCTCTAGGATTGGGGTGTTTTCCTCTGCAGCAGAACTTAAGCCCGTTTCCGATAAATCATTAAGATTCAAAAATTGTCCCATCTGAGCTGCAGCATGGTGAGCATAGCATATTGGTGCCACTGAAGAATAAAAAATGAGGATAAATTATTATAAACAAATTAATCACTTTTCTGACGAAAAAGATTATTCTGATAGATATCTTTCAGAGGGATAGATGAAATTACCAACTGAGGTTGCAGTTGTGCTTCTTTGATTCCTGAAATAAGTATAAACAAGCAACTAAGTAGGATAATTAAGAGGTACATCAAAGTACGTATAAACAAAAGGTAGAATGCATACACATAGGACAGCGAATGGATCAAATTTTGTAAGCCATCTGTCGAGAAACCAATCTCATCGAGTAGCACATGATAATGTACAGGCCTAGATGTTCCCTATTTATATGGTGAGAAAACAAAAAAGTATAAATATTTCTCTAAAACCACATGCAACTACAACGCTTGTAAAATAAGTATAAATGAAAACAAAAAAAAAATGCAGAAGCCAGAAATGTAAAAATACCATCAACCCCGCATGTGCACACATGTAAAAATCATAATTTCTTGGATGCGTGATTGTTGTGTCCACAACAGTCCCTGAAGAGGAAAATTTATATTACAATGATCTTGTGCATTACCTGTATGCAAGTAAACAAAACAAGTAGCATACCAGGAGGAACATTTTCAGGACCATTAGCCTGAAACAGCCTAGTATGATGATTTTTCTGTGCCACTATCACGGTGAACTTGGGAACATCCTCCTCACCAAGACGTTGATAGGCCTGAAATTAGAATAGTTTCTCGTGATCCTATACTCAGGAAGCATCAATAAAGGCGTATCGTTTAATTGGCTGCATGTTTCAAGTAGCTTTTTTCTTGATATTTTTTCCAAAACTTACTAAAGTTGTGAACAAAAAAAATAAGAGGTCTTGTAGAAAATATTAACTTTTTCCCATTTTCTTTAAAGAGAGAAATGTGTAATCATAGCACGCACTCAGAACAATGTGTACGTAAGATTCCAGCAGTTAAGCACATTATCAAACTGAACAAGGAAAGAGTCGCTTCTGTTAACCTTGATTATCTGGTTAAGCTCGACAGTCAAAACTTGTTCAAATTGTGATTCACTAACTCCATCCCTGAACATGAAAACACAGTTCAGATATTTAACAAGTGATAAAGGAAATTGAGATCACCAAGAGTCAGTCTTTATTTCATAAAATTTAAGTAGACCACTCATCAAAACCTGTAGATAATTTTTCAAATAAATTCCTCATGCTTGTCAATTTAACAGAGCTAAACATACATGAACCCAAATGTCTCCTAATTGAAAAGGTACACCAAATCCTTCTCAAAAGTATGAATGCACTTCTAAAATTTCCTAACTTAATTTGTACTCCTTCCACATCATTTGCCATTAATTGCCTAAAAACACTCTTTGAAATTGTGCATAGGACCAAAAAACATGTCTAACAAGTTTCCTCCAATTCTTTAAGTCTTCCAATTCCTACTGGCATGCCTGTTCTATCTTGCCATTGTACCAAATAAAAAACATATGACATGGCTAATACGAAACATATAAAGTACTTTTGATCACACAAGGAATTACTTTAGAAAAAGATGAAAAAAAATCGAATGAAGTATCTGAACAATGCAATCCCATACAACCAATAATAATGGTAGGGATACATAACCAAATAGTGGAATGACAAGACATTAAAACGAGAATAATTATTCAAAAATATCCATCACATAATCGAATTCAACAATGCTAGTGGTCTAAATTGATTAATAAATTTTAGATGCTATAATATGCAACATCAACCTCTTCTAATTTATAACATTTGATCCACAAACAAGTTCACCAAAAGAACATATATGACTGGATTATCTATCAAATATAGTAGTGATAGAATGACACCTGAAGACTATAAATTGCGTTGGCTTGCGGTTACTTGATTCATAGAAATCTAGAAGCAATTCCCTGTAAGAAAATATTTTAATTATTGCAAAGAGGTTGATGTTCGAGCCATGATAAATAGATATAATATAACAATATGAACATACTAAATCTTGTACAAAAAATCATGAAGCATAAACAACATTTATAAGTCATAATTGTTACATTAACACAGTATAACAAAGAATTATCCACAATGTATATAGGACAATTTCTTATTGCGCCTCCTTAATTTCTTTCCATATCTCTTATCTTCCAGAAAGTATCATCCGGAATGTTCGATACATAGATGACTGCGCTCTTTCTCACACAAATAGCTAATCCCCAACCTCCCAAGAATCATTCCACTATGTCAACAAACTTAAACCAGCTCAATAGCATCTCTACCTTCTAAGTCATTTTTCTAAATTCTAGAATATATCCTCATATACATGAGTATTGTTGGACAGTCCGATAACTACATTGTTCCTCCACTGGCCCATCTAGAGAATATAAGGCCCATTTGTTTAAGTTTCCTTCACTAAATAATCACTCTTAAAAAATCATTTATTTTGTCTTTTGTGTCTGTTACAACTTTAAAACAATCAAAAAGCTAAAAAGAATAAAAAATTTGATTATAAATCCAATTTGTGTAGCTTTTTTCACTCAAGAATTGTTAGTGTAGTCCACATTACTACAATAGTCTCTAATGTAGGTGATCCTAATTTCCATAATAGTATTTGGGTTTGTTACAAGTGTTTTGCTAACTGTCATGTCATCTCTATAAATATGTACTTCATGATATTTCATATTAAAAATCTTTCTTTCTATTTCATGTCACCTTGAGTACTAGATAGTAATAGATATCGATAGCTTGGAAGCTCCTTTTACGGGTTTTGATCCTAAGCAACACAACTCAACACCAAATAAACAGAATATTCCTCTCTTGTTTAAAACTTTAGAGTCTATTTATGGATTGAAAGAGGCTCCTCAGGCCTAGTATGAAAGGCTCAGTAAAAACTTAGTGTTAGGATTTATTCAAATAAGTTTGATTCATCAGTCATGGTTCTCAAAACTAGTGTTGGCTCTCTTTATGTTCTCATCCATGTTGATATTATTTTACAATCCCTAAATCAATGACAATTTGTCAGCTCTAGGCTTCAATCTTTGTTTCCCTCTAAGAGCTTGGTGATTTTGATTATTTTATGGGCATTGAGATTAAACATCTCTCTAAGAACTCCCTCCTCTTCTCACCATAAAAATATTTGTGATCCTCTAGACAAGTTCATGCCTAAATCTACGACCATTTGTCGTCTCTAGGCTTCAATCTGTGTTTCGCTCTAACAGCTTGGCGATCTTGATTATTTTATGCGCATTGAGATTAAACATTTCTCTAACAACTCCCTCCTCTTCTCACAATAAAAATATTTGTGATCTTCTACTCAGCTAAAGTGTCAAATACCAAAGGTCTACTTTTAATGCTTGTATTTTCTTTGGACCCAATATTATCACTAGGTGGACCAAGAAGCAATCCTTGGTTGTTGGCCAACTGCCGTGGTAGAATATCAAAGTATTGCCATGATAGCCTAAAATATTTTGTAGATCCAATCCTTGCTTCAAAAACTGAATGTCAATTGCATGGTTATCAAACTTGCGAGTTAACTCAATAACTCCTTTGAGTTTATGTTTCCACTTATCCTGGACGGGTTGATTCAGAAACAAACTCGTTTTTGGAACAAACTTGGTAGAATCGTTGTGAACTCGGTCAAACTCGTGAGTATGCAACCGAGTTGGTGAGTCTAGATGATTTCTTTAAACCCCAAATGACTTCGTTTCTCAATCCGAAATTAAGCGTCAAGTACAATGTCAACTCAATAGCCTTAACTTGCATAGCACTTTGTCATAGTATCTAAATATGTACTTTATTGAATATTTCAGTACTAATAAAACCTTCCTTTCTCCTTCAAATTTCATTGAATGATATTGTAATAAGAATCACATGGTTTTAAAAAATTGCCTATTACAGATTTTGAAAATAATCAAAGGGTGAAAACAACCAGAAATCTTATTATAATCAGAAGGAAGCTTTTTAAAACAATTTCTCATAAGATTAATTACTTAAAAAAAATTATTTTTCTTCTTGTAAAAACAAACATGAATTAGTTTTTGTTCTTTCTAAGATCTCTAAAAAATAATCACTAAATTATTGTTTTACCACTTATTTTTTTTTTTAATCTTGAGCAAACTGGTCACAATCAGAAGCTATTTAAAACAGCTTCTCATAAAATCAATTGTTTCATTTTCAAAAATAATTCTAATGGTGAAAAAAAATTAACTAACTTCCATTCTTTCACAATATCTAAAAGATAATCACTAAACTATTTTATACCAGTATCACTTTTTTTTTAACTAAAACTAATCCATTATCTTTTTCTTTTACAAAATTAATACTTAGCATCCTATCAGGCTACCTCAAAATGAGATGGAATTCATGATATGTAGATTTTCCTTATAAAATATAAAACAGTAGTTCAATATAATTTTTACTCTAACCTGATAATACCATCGTCACCCCCATTTTCCAATGGCTTGTATAGAGCATCAATCATCTCCTTCTTAGATGCCTGCATTCTCACAGAAGCTTTATACCTTGAAATCAGTGGCCAACTTCGAGATCCAACAACCTACAATTCAACAATATGCACCAGATTAATATGCTGCGGAGACAACAAAAAATGCAAATACAAAGGTACAAGAAACTTTTTGTAAAAACAAAGATAGAAGAAAACACTCAAACCAAACTAGACTTACAGCTGCAATTGATGGAATATCTAATTGACCGCTGTGAGAGACATCCATCCCGAAAATCATTGTTGGGATGTCTTCAATATGGGGAAGACGGCAAGAATGCTCCATTGCCAACACAGAATTTATTCCTCCAAGCTATATTTAAGTCATAAAAAAATTAGTTAAACTGTACATAAAGTTACCAAAATAAGTTGAGTTATTTTGTACAAATATCAATCATGAAGTACTTGGTTACCTTAGAATTGATTTTAAGAAGTACATTATTAAGGTATTGATCAGTGATCTTGACAGGGGAAATGCACTGTGTGACAACACCAATTTCACTCAGACACTTCTTTTTCCATGGCCCTAAAGTTGATAAACAATCATAAGATGAATAACAAATATTTGATGTAAAGGAAACTCTAGAATCATTTGCCTAAAGATATACCATATATATCACAATTTTTGCTCTTTGGCAAGACACACAGAATCAAATTTGGTTCTCTATTTAGTTTTGATGCCAGCAGGTCAAACATTCTTTCAACCCTTGCAACAGGGCTAGATTTTCTCAACTGTGGTTCCTCCTCTATCAGAGAATGTGGCCGTTCAATGTTCTACACAAATATTTAAGTACATTTGAAATAATTAATCAAACTAAAAACAGGAAAAAAGATAAATATAGCATAGATATTAGAATATAATGCCCAGAGACATACAATGCCCTTGCTCATTCCACATCTGATCAGCTCCCTTGATATGTAACTAGTGTCACATTTTGCAGAAAAGTTGACAACAGCCCAATAATCAATATGCGATGGTTGTAGTAGTGTCTATGAAAAGGAAATATACCATCATCTTTTCTGAATTAGTCAGCCATATCTTAGATAAACTCTAAAAAATAACACTTTCTGAATGTGAAGAATAACACAATACCTTTTTATTAAAATTCCACCTTCCATTACATGGGATGCAAACATCATTCTTACCAACCTTCAACTGTGTCTCAAATATAATTGTATCAATGAACATTTAACTCTCAAATAATTGAACGAAATGACAGAAAATGGATGAAAAATGAAAGAAAATAGAATTTCTTTATGGATTGAGAGTATCTGTACAAAGAATCCGTGAATATTCAAGTTATCCAGGCCTGTCCCAAGTCCCAATTATATTTTACCAAAAGACTAGAAATCACTCCCTGTCAACCCCTTATTTCAAGGCAACATGCCTTATTTCTTAAACTAACTAGCTGACTACTTCACCAGGAGACACTAAATTAACAACAAATGGATATATATAAGAAAATCACTTCTTTTAAGCCATTTTCCCTTTCATCTCTCTCGTCAACTTTATATATCATGTGCACAAAAAAATGTGAAATATATATTCAACCACTGTACCTTTGGTGCCTCAAGAACACGACCTTCAACAAGAGCAAATTGTTTGTCAACAGAAATGCCACATGCAGCAAGAATAGGATCATCATCGTAGCAATAGTTTCCTACAGCCTACATATTTTGATGAGTTTAACATATTAATAATAAAATGGAACAACATACCAATAATTACAAACTTACATCTTTCAGAATTTTGATTCTATCTTGAGGCTTTTGGCGTGATTTCTCAACTAAAGATGCTCTTTGCACTGGAGAGAGTGCCTTTTTATACCGCTGGAGGGACACAAGTGAACATAGCTACTCCACCAAAAGTAAACAAAAAGAGAAGAAAACAATAGTCAGATATAATTTGTCCAAAGGGATAGACTTTTGAAGCAAAACTAAAAACAACAAGGTTTAGCCACAATAAACCAACCTCCAAAGGAAGATAGTTGGGCCGTTTTGGTGTTCCAACATCAAGACATGGAAAATAAGCAGATGAGGTCAGATCAATGCCATAATGTTTGGCAAAATATTCATATACAGTAATCTCCACTGTCTGTCCTTCATTATTGTCGTTGTCATTTTTAACCTTCATACTAAAACTGTAGAAAAAATCAGACTTCAGGTTTTTTGGTTCAATAGAACCCTAAGATTTTGTTTCCCCTTTTTTCTTGTTTCATGTAAATATACTAGACACTTACAGTTGCTGAATGCATGTTTTCTCACTCAAGCCAGAAATTTTAAATTCCAAGTTTCGATGAGTTGCTTGCACCCTTAAATTTTTAAGCACCTTTTTGGCCTACAAATTATCAAGAATTAAATATTATTAGGTAATTGCTAATTTTGATTCATGAACTGCATGGACAAATTCATCACCTTTTCCCAGTCAATATAACAGGGGTTCATCACTTGCTGATTTGATAACAGAAAATCAATTACAGGACCAGGTTTTATGATCACAGTTGTTGACACATCTAGAAAAAATAAAGTGTTAAGGATTAAAAGAATACAAAAATAACATTCCAAGATATGTATAAAAATCATTCTACCCATATTGAGAGTCAATCCTCGCTGTGTGGGACGAAAACTCGAATGAAACCCTGAGACTGCTGTTATACCGGCCCCAACATCAGTGAACTTTCTTGGATCATCACTAAAAAAAGACTGCCTTACCAAAAGACACCCACTTCACATTCAAAAGAAAATGGTTCAACTAAGTTAGATCAAAGAGGTTATGATTAAAATTTAAATTCCTTTGAATTTTAACTTCAGAAGATGTTTAGGTACCAGTCAGCTGCACGCTGCCTCAGTACAGTATCAAGCACTCTCAACGCATCCTGAGAATTGGCATCTGAGTCAACCTCTTTGAGAGCAAAACCAATGGACTGCATGGGTATTTTAGCAGCAAAATTTATCTCCACCATGAATGTCTTTGACTGAAAAGAATGTTTTGACCTTTTAGTTTCCTCACGAAGACTTCCATCAGCACCAGCACTACTGCTAGAGTTGGAACAGTATAAGCTTAAAGGGGATAAAACATGGTACAAATAAATAAAATAGTCATACAAAAGGCATACTGTTTTCTAAATGATTCTTCCAAAAACACTTTGAACTTATAGTTATTTAGTGGCAGGGGACCCGCTGTGTACAAAGTTTTCCCTCCATCATAAGCAAACATTTTGCCACCAAGTTCAGAAGAGTATACTTTGTAAAGCCTATCAATCACTTTTCTCCCAATGCCTTTGCTTTCAACCGCTCGCTTATCTTCTAAAGTAATAGCAACCTGGAAATGCTTCAATAAGCTAAAGTCTAAAATAAGATACAAGGAAAGTGCAGATGCAGAAAAACAGAACATACGTTATACTGGAAAAACACTGTCTCTGGAGCATTAACAGAAACTTTGAAGTGATTCACAAGTAAAGATATGTGTTTTCCTGTGGTCCCAACCCCATTCCTACTGATAATAGAATACTTTGTAGGAGTCAATTGTTCTGTTTCCAGATTATGTGGCACATCAGGAGATGCTAGAGGTGATGCTGGAGGTTCAGCAGCCTCTTCAGTTCCAGGAATTACCTCTGTCATTCTTTCCTTGGCTACAAATGACACTGAAAATCATCAATCACAAAACGAATAGACCATGTTAAAATATGAAGTACCAATATACTCTATTACAAGGTAAGGATTTCCTGAGATTCTACAATGAGGTGTTCCAGTCGTACAATTATCAGAAATATCATTTCAACTTTTCTGCCTTTTAGTAAGTCTAATGTTAGTATGACACCATGAGACAATGCATGATAGTTCTCTAGAGCAACCCATTGTAGAAAACTAAGCCAAACACACCATTATCTGGTCTCTGAGTGGTAGCATATACAGATGAAGTATTTCACTAAAGACAAGAACAAATTGCTCAAATTTGTTTCGGCTACTTCTATGTTTAGTATTGACTGATGACCACAGTCTTGTGCTTTTTATTATCAGCCTTAAATCACTGATTGGTAAAGCAACAGTAATTTTACTACCAAACTATGTCAGAAAAGGAAATGAATTTAATATTAGTTACTGACAGTACTTTCTTTATAAATTTCCATTAAGAAATCCAAAGTAGGGCATCATAATCATGTCAATATGAACCAATTGTGCAAATGGGAAACAAATCATTTGTAGTGAATAACCATTTTGACAATGTACCAAGATAAAGCAAAGAAACAAAGATAATATATTATTCTGAAGTTTTAAATACTGAAAAGAAGATGAAGATTACCAAACTACTAGTTCCACAAGAAAACATGAGCTGGCAAAGTAGAAGCATAATTAAAAACAAAATGTCCAACTGCATAAGTTTCATATTTAATGAGATATTATTTGAAGATTATACATGTACATAACATATAAGTAAAGGTACTAATAAACAAACTGTTTCACACAAATCAATTCACCACTTTCGTTTTACACTAAAAGTAGGGAAATAAACCCAATTGTATTTGGCACCTTTGTTTTCCCTCCCTCCAAGCAATCAACACCTTTTCTATTTCGTTAGGGGTATTCTCTTCAGAAACAATCTTATTCCAGGCACAATCAAATACTGCTCGCGGACACCTCACTCAGAGAGGGTTCAAACCTTGATTCACCACAGCCAAGGATTTGAGCACAAATAATTAATATATTAACCCAAGTCCTAAATCAAATTTTACTAGAGAGAAACCTTAAGACACCATAGACCAAAATAAAATATTGATTCACCACACTGAAAAACAAGCCGCTTGAACTCCTTTGAGAGGTAATCAGTAATATGCTAAAACATAGACACTTAGGCTCTAGAAACCCATTTCTTAACTAAAAAAAATATTAAGAATGTGACCCAAAACGCACTACAGAAGAATAACACCATGCATGTTACCAGCATTTTGCAAAATTAAGTTGTGAAATACACATAAAAGAAGATAATGCACTCATTCCAAACTTAAAAGTTCATGCGATAAATAAAAATGCAGAGAAGACGAACCGTTCGCAGCCGTAGGGTAGGGTTTTGGGAGAGGAAGAAGTATTCGAAAATCGAAATTCGTTTCGTTTCAATGCTGGAAGTGGGAGTGGAGGGAAACCATATGGACACTCGACTGCTCCACTGTTATTCGTTTCGTTTCAATGCTGGAAGTGGGAGTGGAGGGAAACCATATGGACACTCGACTGCTCCACTGTTAACAGGACGTTCCATTAACTAATGAATTAATTAATTAATTTTACAATATTTCTAATAGGTCTGATAGTGTTTCTTTAATAAAAAATATATATTTTTTATTATTTCACATGAAGTCAAAGAGCAGTCAAGGACCCAAAGTTAGACGTGAAGGATATAAAAAATTTACCTAGCATGAAACGAAATTTTTACTACAATAATATCTTTTTAAAAAATAATTTTTCAAATAATACTTATTCAATTTTATTTCTCAAAGTAACATTATTTATTGTCCATGATCAGAATTCTATTATTGAGAAACATAATTCTCAATTCAAATTTTACAATTTTGAAGTTTATCTTCAATGAGAATTCTACTTCTTGATAATCAAATTTTGAATGTTTTTTCTTTAATTTTTTAAGTTTCACATTTTTTTTGTTTTAAAGTATAATTTTTTTTAATTTATGTATGACTTTTTTTATATTAAAAAATCTGAAAATATATAAAAATATTATAAATATTTATTGTAGAATATAAGAAATTAATTTTTTAAAAATCAAATTTTGACTATATAAATAATGTTTTAAAAAATTTAATTAAAAATGGTGAGGATAAACTTAAAATTAGTTGTGAGAAAAAAAATTAAACTATTAAATATTTAATTTAATTTAAAGATAATAAAAATATGAAAATTTTGTGAATGGTTATCTTTATTGATAAATTAAAAATTTGAAATGAAGTTAGAAATGTTAAAAAAGATTGGGTAATGTAATTTATAGATTTAAAAATAGGTAATTTTTTTAGTAAAAACATGAATGAAAATATAATAAAAATTTGGAAGGATTTATTATTTATTTTTAATTTATATGAGAGAAGAAGATAAATAAGAAAGTATGTAAGAAAAAAATCATTTATTTTCATTAAATTTATATGAAAAAGTTTATTTATAGATATTTTGAAAAGTTTAATTAAATGTAATTTGGAAGAGAAAAAGAAATTAAACTACCTAAGTTAAATATAATTTGATTTAAAGATAAACGAAAATATTAAATTTTGTGGATGTTTAATAATGATGGTTAATTAAAAACTTGAAATGATTTTGGAAAATGAAGTTGAAAATGTTAAATAAAAATCTAGGTAGTATAATTTATAGAGTTGAAATAAGTAAAAATATTTTCTTTTCAGTAAAAACTTGATTAAAAGTACAATTAAAATTTAGGAGGATTTATTTTTAATTTATATAAGAGAAGGAGATAAATTAAAAAATATGTAATTAAAAAATCGTTTACTTTGATTAAAATTATATGAAAATAAAATTGTGATAATAAACATATAAAGGTATTTTGAAGCAATTAATTATAATGAGAATTAATTACAATAATTTTGTAACTATATTTTATATTAAAATTAAAAACTGAAGAAAAATTATAATAAATTATAATATTGGCATTAGAATTAAATTTTGTATTTTAAGTTTGTTAAAAAAATTATTTGTAATAACAAAAATAAATGAAATTGTTGGGTATTCTATAAATAAATGTTAATTAAAAGGTTGGAAAATTTGAAATAAAAGTTAATTTATATGTAATGATAAAGAAAATAAGTGAATAAGTATATAATTTAGTTTAATGAAAAAAATAAGTGTGTAAATGATAATTTCCAAAATGTGAAATTAAAAAATAAATAATAATTAAAATGAAAGATGATATAAATAAAAATGGGTATATATATATATATATATATATATATATATATATATATATATATATATATATATATAT